>CXVC01000010.1_pt1 | contig 51749 bp, 44 predicted proteins | sample 941181 | NCBI WGS metagenome assembly CXVC01 (sample SAMEA3493516, study PRJEB9703) | human gut metagenome | biome: ENVO:mammalia-associated habitat; material: ENVO:feces | place: Bangladesh | collected 2010-01-06 | reverse complement strand
GTGGCTGAGCTGCACTCCCAGCTGTTGAAGGACGTTACCCTGAAGAACTTCTCCGACGTCTACCCGGACAAGTTCACCAACGTGACCAACGGCGTGACCCCGCGTCGCTTCGTCAAGCTCGCCAACCCGCGCCTGTCCGACCTCATCACCGAGGGTCTGGGCACCGACAAGTGGGTCGCCGATCTGGAACTGCTCAAGGGCCTCGAGCCGCTGGCCAAGGACGATGAGTTCGTCAAGAAGTTCGCCGCCGTCAAGAAGGCCAACAAGCACGCATTCGTGGGCTTCGCCAAGGACCACTACGGCATCGATATCGACGAGAACACCCTGTTCAACACCATGGTCAAGCGTCTGCACGAGTACAAGCGCCAGTCTCTGAAGATTCTCGCCGTAATCTCCACCTACGCCGACATCAAGTCCGGCAAGATCTCCGCAGGCGATGTCATGCCGCGCACCATCGTGTTCGGCGCCAAGGCCGCTCCGGGCTACTACCTGGCCAAGCAGACCATCCAGCTGATCAACAACGTCGCCCGCGTCATCAACAACGACCCGGACGTCAAGGGCAAGCTGAACGTCTACTTCCCGTGGAACTACAACATTCGCCTCGCACAGCACCTCATCCCGGCCACCGACCTTGACGAGCAGATCTCCCAGGCCGGCAAGGAAGCCTCCGGTACCGGCAACATGAAGTTCGCTCTCAACGGCGCCATGACCGTCGGCACCCTCGACGGCGCTAACGTCGAAATCCGTGAGCGCGTCGGCGCTGAGAACTTCTTCCTCTTCGGCATGACGGTCGACGAGGTGGACGCCCTCTACGCCGAAGGCTACGAGCCGAAGAAGTACTACGAGGCCGATCCGCGCCTCAAGGCCGCGATCGACATGGTGTCCAAAGGCGCCTTCTCGAACGGCGACCGCAACACCTACGCGCCGCTCGTCGCGGTAAACCGCTCCCTTCACCTAGGGGAAGCCCACTGGGCTTCGCCTTTGACGGTTCAGCGCCTTCGCCTCTGCGCCTTGACGCCGCGCGCGTAATCGCGCTCGCTCTGCACAAATGATGTTTGTGGAGTAGCTGAGTTGCAACGAAAAAGCCGCATAGGAATGTGGATTCCGGTGCGGCCTTTTTGTGTATGGGTGGCGTTACTTGATTCGCCGCCCCGCGCACCAGGCGTGTTGGACGGACCAGTCGGCGGGGTCAGTGAGCAGCACGTCGGCGGCGTATCCGGGGGCGAGCAGACCGAGAGGTGCGCCGGTGACCGGATACGGCCGGTCGAATCCGAAGGCCCTCGCCGGGGTCAGCGTGGCTGCCTCGATGGCCTCGACCGGGGACATGCCCAGCTCGAGGACCGCGCGTTGCACGGCGTGCTCGAGGGTCAACGTGGAGCCGGCGATCGCGCCATTGGACTTGAGTCGGGCGTGTCCGTCGACCACGTCCACGTCGAGCGCGCCGAGCTTGTAGGCGCCGTCCGGGCAGTCGGTGGCGGCCATCGCGTCGGTGACGAAGGCGATGCGATGCGGCGCGAAACCAAGGCCGAGCCGCAGCATCGGATCCTGCACATGGAAGCCGTCGCAGATCAGCTCGATGGTGACGCGCGGATCCTCGACCGCCGCCGGAATCGGACCGGGCTTGCGATGGTGCAGACCGTTCATCGCGTTGAACATATGCGTCATCAGGCCGGCGCCTTCGTCAAAGGCGCGGCGGGCGGTCTCGTAGTCGGCATCGCAATGGCCGACCGCGGGCACGGTGCCGGCGGTCGCGAAGCTGCGGATGGCCTGGAGTCCGTGCGGCAGCTCCGGGGCGATCGTGATCTGGCGCAGGCAGCCGTCGGCGGCCTCGAGCATCCGGTCCACAATCTCGGGCACCGGGTCCTTGAGGCATTCCGGATCGTGCGCACCCTTGCGCGACAACGCGAGGAACGGCCCCTCCAGATGCGCGCCGAGGATATCGGGGCGTTGATCCATCTTGGCTCGCACATTGCGCAGATTCTCGCACTGCACGTCGATCGGATTCGTGATCAGCGAACACACCTGACGGGTCGTGCCATGCATCGCATGCCCGGCGCGCGCCACATCGATGCCATCCGGACCGTCGTCAAAGCTTTTCTCCCACGCGCCGTGCGAATGGATGTCCACGTATCCGGGGGTCATGATCTTGCCCGAGGCATCGATGACCGCATCCGTTCCGATGCCATTCGCACGGCAGGCGGCCTCGAAATCGTCATCCGACGTGCCTCGCGCCGCGATCGCGCCATTGGCGTCGGCCACGATCCAAGCATGTTCCTCGATGCCGCGGGCGTCGACTTTGCGCGCGTCCCGAATCGCGAAGGCCGACGGTGCGCCCTCCATCGAGTCCGTCACCTGCGCGACGATCTGTTGTCTGTCCATATTTCAAGCTCTTTTCAAATCGTATCCGTCATGGGATTTGGTCCACTAGCGTGCAGTCAGCGGACCAAATCCTACATCCCCAAGCGTATGGACTCAGATGCCCTGCCAGGACGGCTTGTGCGCGAAGGCGTACTTGTAGTAGCCCTTGTGGCGCAGACGGCTGGCGGCCGCCTCATCGACGATGATCGTGGCGTGCGGGTGCAGCTGCAGAGCCGACGCCGGGCAGAACGCGGAGACGCCGCCCTCGACGGTTTCGGCGATCGCCTCGGCCTTGCCCGCGCCGAAAGCGAGCAGCACCAGATGGCGGGCCTTGAGGATCGTGCCGATGCCCTGGGTGATGCAGTGCATCGGGACTTGGTTCACATCGTTGTTGAAGAAACGTGCGTTGTCGATGCGGGTCCGCTCGGCCAGCGTCTTGACGCGCGTGCCGGAGGCCAACGAGGAACCGGGCTCGTTGAAGCCGATGTGCCCGTCGGTGCCGATGCCGAGGATCTGCACGTCGACGCCGCCGGCCTCGGCGATCGCCTGGTCATACGCAGCGCCGGCGCCGGAGACCTTCTCGCCGTCGGTCAGGGGAGCACCCTCCAGAACGTCGCCGGGCACATGCACCTTCGCCGGGTCGAGGCCGAGCGGCTCGACCACGGTGCGGCGGATCGTCGAATGATACGATTCCGGATGCGTCAGTGGCAGTCCCAGATACTCGTCGAGCGCAAAGCCGCGCACCTGGCTCACGTCGTTCGATTCCTTCTTGACAAGAGCGGCGAGCGCTTGATAGGCGGCCAGTGGGCTCGAGCCGGTGGCCAGGCCGAGCACCGCGTCCGGCTTGGCCTTGATCAGATCGGCCACGGAGCGCGCGTAGATCTCGCCCGCCTCGGCCTCGTCCTTGACGATGATGACTTCCGCCATGGTTTCCTTCTTTCGTTGATATGGGGTTGGTGGATGGGTTATGGAGCGATGGGTGCGGGAATGACGGCGCGCGTCAGATGGCGCCCCTGCCGGCCAGCGCCGCGCCGATCGCGCCGACGGGCTGGTCCGGGTCGGTCAGGGACAGGCGGTCGGGCAGACGCAGCGAAGCGACGAAGCGGCTTGTCTCTTCGCGCCGACGCAGCTCGGTCGTGATGCAGTCGAGCAGCGGGCGGCCGGTTTTCGCCATGCCGCCGCCGATAATGATGTTGCGCGGGTCGATGGCCGTGGCCGCGATGTCGATGGCGTCGGCGATCGCGCTGACGATGGTATCGAGTGTTTCGGCGGCCTGCGCGTGGTCCGGCGCGGCCGGATTGCCGGCCTTGGCGATGATCGCCGGCATCGGCGGGTCGTCCTGCGGCCACAGGCGCGTCGCCGCGCCGCCGCTGGCCGCAGTTTCGAGGCAGCCGCGCTGTCCGCAGGCGCAGGGCCAGCGGTGCGGTTCGACCGGGACATGCCCGATTTCGCCGACATTGTTGCTGTATCCGTGGTCCAGTTCGCCGCCGCGGATCACCCCGACCGCCAGTCCGGTGCCGAGGTTGAGGAAGACGACGGTGTCCTTGTCGCCGGCGCCGTCGGTCGGCGGCAGCATGGACGCGGCGCCGAGGGCAGCCGCGTTTACGTCGTTCTCGACGCGGGTGGGCACGCCGGTGCGCCGGGCGACCTCGCCGCCGAGCTCGACGCGCACGATGTCGAGGTTGGCGATGTTCTCGACCGCGCCGGTCGCCGCGTCGACCATGCCCGGGGTGCCGATGCCGATTGTTGCGATGCCCGCGGCGGCCGGGGCGTCCTTGGTCAAGGCTTCGACGACGGAGACGACATCGTCGACGAGCTGTTCGGCGCCCGGCCGCGCCGGTATCGACCGCTCGGCCAGCAATTTGGGCCGCGCGTCGCCGTCCGCCGCCTCGGCGAGCAGCACGCCGGCGATTTTGGTGCCGCCGACGTCGATGCCGATGCGCAGCGTGTCTCCGCCTGCCTGGATTGCGCTCATATGGTCCTCCTTCGATTGCAAAAGTGTGTTTTGTGGAATATGCGGTGCGTGAGGGTCACGGATGGTCCTCCTCTTTCGCCGGTCCCGCGTCGCTTTCGCGTATCGTCGGAACGCATGTGCGGATGACGACCACGGCCTGTCCCCGTAGCACAAGGTCCTCCCCCTGCTGGCATCGATACAATCGGGGTGCCGTGCGATTGCCGAAGGAGATGCTTGCGGACAGCTCCTCATTCATCGATCCAAGGAACGCTTCGCTGACGATTTCCGGAGGACCGTAGACCGCTATGTTGTCGAGGTCCAACAGCCCGGCGGGGATTGCCAGCACCCGTCCGAGGGTCTGACCGGCTTCGGAGAGGATCTGCGTGCGCCGTTGTGGGTTCTCGGCGATCATGGCATGCAGCCGCGAGGAGGAGAGGAAGGTCTCCAGGCATCCCGGACGTCCACAGGCGCAGACCGGTCCGCTGGGATCGATGGTGATGTGCCCGATTTCGCCGGCGGTGAAGGCCTGCCCGTCCACGACCTCGTCGTTGACGCAGAGCGCCGCGCCGACACCCTGTCCAATGCGCACCAGCAGCGAGTTGGGGGAGCCCTCGCCGAAGAATCGTTCGGCGATCAGCGCCATCCGCGTCGAGTTGTTGACCGACACGGGCAGTCCCAGCGCTTCCTCGAGACGTGCGCGCAGCGGCAGATGGGACCAACCCAGGTGCACGGCGTTGAGCACCGTGCCCTCCGAGTCCACGATGCCGGGCAAGGCGACTCCCACGCCGAGCGTGGGCAGGTCGGATATGGAGCGGAGACGCCTGATCAAGGCGATGACATCGTCGATCGTGATGGCACTGGTGGTTTCGACGGTGCTTTCGACGCGTTGGACGATGCGCCCGCATAGATCCACCAGCGCGCCTCTGATGACGAAAGACTGCGTCAGATCGATGGCGATGACACGCCAGTACGCCGTGTCGATGGCGAGGACCGTCGAACGTTTGCCGCGGCCAGTGCGATTGTCGATGCCGGTCTCTCGGATGATGCGGTGGTCGGTCATTTCCTCGGTGACTTTGCTGATGGCCATCCGTGACAGTCCGATGTGCCGTCTGAGTTCGACGCGGGACATATGCGTGGCGGGGAACAGCAGGTTGAAGACAGCCATCGTGTTATTGGCGCGGATATCCGACGGCACCGTTTTTGTGGCGATGTTGGTCAAAGAAGCCTCGCTTATGGGTCGTTCCGATGCGAAATGCAGCATGAAAAGCTCCCGTCAGCGCTTGAAGAGGCGCTTTTCGATGATGCCAATACCTATTGTGTCATCTTTGCGGGCGGGCATGCGGCGTGAACTCCTTTTTCGAGTCTTGTGCGCGGCTAATCGGCTCGTTGATAGGCTTCAATTGATGAATATAGCATGGTGAAATTAATTAGTCAAGATAGTTGCCTAAATATGTCGGGATGGATATAATTGAGAAATTTCAATATTTGCAACGATTTTGTGATGTTGCCTTGCGGTATGAAATGAGGATGACGGGGAAAGTGGCATTTATTAGATAGGTTACATACTATAATTGTCCGCATGAGCGACACCTTTGTTATTCGTGAGTTCAATGGCGACGATTCCCGACTGGAGATCAGCGATTACGGGGCTCAGGTGCTGTCGTGGGCGCCGGTGGGACAACCCTCTGTGATATGGCGTCCGTCGGCCTTGGTGCTGGAGGCTGGCGTGCCAATCCGGGGAGGCGTGCCGGTGGTCACGCCTTGGTTCGGGGCGGGATATGCCGGCGGGCATGCGCTTGGTTTGAGTCCCAAGCATGGTTCGGCGCGGCTGAGTTTCTGGCATTGCGAGGGTCCATCCGATTCGTCGGATGGCCGTGTGCGGTATCGGCTCGACCTGCCCGCCGATGCGGCGGACCCCAGTGGGCAGCCGTTGCGTGCGGTATATGAGGTCGGGGCTGGCGGGAGCCTGCGAATGACGCTGACCGTCGCCAATGTGGGCGAGGGGTCCGCGAGCGTGGAGATGGCACTGCACACCTATCTACGCGTCGATGATGTGCGCCGTACGCGGGTGCGCGGACTTTCGGGCGTCGGATATTGGGATGCCGCGGCCGGCGGCGTCGATCGTGTGCAGCGGGAAGAGGACATCGCCTTCGCGGGCGAGGTGGATCGTGTCTATGGGGTCGCCCGTCCGCTCGAGGTGCATGATCCCGTCCTCGACCGCGTCATCCATGTACGTTCGGATGGTGCGGAACAGACTGTGGTGTGGAATCCCGGGGAGCGGATCGGTGATGCGATCACCGACATGGCGCCCGGCGAATGGTCTTCCTTCGTCTGTGTGGAGGCAGCGCTCTGCCGCGGGCATGCGGTCGAGCTGGCCCCCGGGGAGTCCTGTACGTTGGGTCAGACGCTGTCGTTGTGAGACTGCGCCTGGCCCGGGCCGACGAAGGTGTTGGACCGGGCCAGGCGCAGCCCTTTAAATGACGCATGTGTCATATATGTATAAAAATTATTTCTTCACCGTGAACCATTGATATTTCAGTAATCTTTGAGTCTTTTGCGTGCGTTATTCCTAAATATGTCAACAAGGTTGACGAAATGATGTATACTGAATCACGCCAGCTATCACTAGCGGCATTCAGTATCGAGATTCAAAGGAGAAAAGGATACTTTCATGGTTGAATCACAGGTGGTTCTGACGCCACGGGCCCGAAAGGCCGAACGATATGCCACGACCCTTGCGCTCATCGTCACACTGGGCCCGCTGTTCTACGGATTCGAGGGCATGGTGCTCAATGGCGCCATCAGCGCTGTCGGCAGCGAATTCCAGCTTGGTTCCTTCGCCAAGGGCGTCGCAGGCGCCGCGGGCATCATCGGCGGTCTCATCGGCTCGTTGATCGCCGGCCGTCTCTCCGACTACATTGGCAGACGCGGTGTGTTGCTGCTGGTCGGTCCTTTCCTCATGTTCGAGGCTATCTTCGGCGCGTTATGCCCCTATCTGGGCGGATACCCGTTCCTGCTGTTCTGCCGCATCGTCGGTGGCATGGGCTTCGGCGCTGCGACGACCGTCGCCCCGGGGTATGTCGCCGAGATCTCCCCGGCGCGCATCCGCGGACGCCTGATCTCCTTCCGCCAGCTCGCTATCATCCTCGGCCTGCTTTTCGCGGCGGTCGTCAATCTGGCGATGACCAATCTCGCTGGCGATTCTTCCGCCGAGGTGTTTCTCGGCATCAAGGCGTGGCAGTGCATGTTCCTGTGCCTGATCGTGCCGGCCCTGGTCTACATGATCCTCATGCCGTTCATCCCCGAGTCTCCGCGCTATCTGGTCTCCAAGGGCAGGAACGAGCAGGCTGCCAAGGTGCTTGAGCGTCTGTCCGGCACCGACGATGTCACCGCGCAGGTCGAGTCCATCCAGCGCTCGCTCGGCGGCGTCAACGAGGCCCTTGGCATCTTCGCCGTACTGCGTTCGAAGTGGCGTGGCCTCGTCTGCGTGGGCATGGCGCTCGCCGCCTTCCAGCAGCTGACCGGCACCAACGGCATCTTCTTCTACTCCAACACCCTGTTCGAAGCGGTCGGCGTCCCTGAGTCCGCGGCCTTCCAGCAGACACTGATCCTGACCGTCTTCAAGATCATCGGTGTGACCGCGGGCATCCTGCTGGTCGACCGCGTCGGCCGCAAGCGCATGCTGATGTACGGCGGCACGCTGATCTTCATCTCGCTGGCCGTGGTCGCCACCGTCTTCACCGTCGCTCCGAGCGGTCCCAATGGCCCCGACATCAGCCACAGCCCCGTGCTCGGCTTCCTCGCTGTCGCTGCCCTGTGCTGCTTCCTGCTCGGCTTCACCTCCTCCTGGGGTCCGATCTTCTCGGTGATGATGGGCGAGATGTTCCCGAACCAGATCCGCGGCAGCGCCATGTCCCTGGCCTCTGGCGCCGACTTCTTCGTCAACTTCCTTGTCGTGCTGCTCTTCCCCTACGTCGTCGAATGGTCGCCGGCCGTCGCCTACTGGGCGTTCTTCGTCTTCGGTGTGCTGGCGGTGATCTTCGCCAAGAAGTATCTGCACGAGACCACCGGCAAGTCCCTCGAGGAAATGGGCGACTGAGCCGCTTCCCCTCCGGCGGGCCGGTCCGTCCGGCCCGCCGCGTATCCCCATGTTCATAACAACACCCGCACCAACCAAAGGAGCTTCTCATGGCAGACAGCCAGACCAAACCGCGCGTCGTCCCGGACAACGTGCGCAACATCATCACCTTCATGACCGACCAGCATCGCATTGACACCCTCGGATGCATGGGCAACACCCATGCGCAGACGCCGAACATCGACTCCCTCGCCGCCGATGGATGCCTGTTCACCAAGGCCTTCACCCCCTCCGCGATTTGCACCCCCGCGCGTTCCTCGATGCTCACCGGCCAGCTGCCGTTCAAGCACCAGACGCTCGCCAACCCGGAGTGGAACATCGCCTATTCCACCGCCATCCCGGAAACCGACTGGACCTACACACAGGCGCTGCGCGACGCCGGATACAACGTCGGCATGGTCGGCAAATACCATTGCGGCACTAATCTGCCCGACAAGTTCGGCTGCGACGATGACACCTTCTGGGGCGCCGAGAACCCGGTGGCCAACGAGGAATACGTCGCCTGGCTCAAGGAGAACGACCTGCCGCCGGTCAAGGCCCACGATATCTGGCGCGGCAAGCTGCCGGGCAACCGTGACGGCCATATCATCGCGGCGCGGCTCGAGCAGCCGGAGGAGGCGACCTTCGAGCGCTTCATCGCCGACCGATCCATTGCACGTCTGCGCCAATACGCCAAGGAATACAAGGAGACAGGCAAGCCGTTCAGCCTGGATGTGCATTTCTTCGGCCCGCATCTGCCCTACTTCCTCCCCGACGAGTGGTTCGACCTCATGGACCCGAAGGATGTCATGCTGCCCAAGAGCTTCGGCGACACGCTCGTCGGCAAGCCGCCGGTCCAGCAGAACTACGCGACCTACTGGTCCACCTCCTCCTTCGACAATGACCAGTGGAGGAAGCTCATCGCCGTCTATTGGGGATATGTGGCCATGATCGACTTTGAGATCGGCCGCATCCTCGACGTGGCGCGCGAATTGGGCCTGATGGATGACACGGCCATGTTCTTCTGCGCCGACCACGGTGAGTTCACTGGCTCGCACCGGCTCAACGACAAGGGCCCGGCCATGTACGACGACATCTATCGCATTCCGTTCATCGCACGCATCCCGGGGCTCACGCACGGCACGAAGTGCGATGATTATGTGCAGCTCATCGACATGACCGCCACCTTCATGGAGATCGCCGGACTTGACCCGGCGCAGGTGGAGGACGGCCGCTCCGTCGTCGATTTGGCGCGCGGCGTCGAGGTCCCGGATTGGCGCAGGAACATCGTATGCGAGTTCCACGGCCTGCATTTCCCGATCCAGCAGCGCATGCTGCGCACCGATGATTACAAGCTGGTCATCAACCACGAGTCGCTGGATGAGCTCTACGATCTCAGGCAGGACCCGAGCGAGATTAACAACGTCTATGCGGCGCCGGCCTATGACAAGGTGCGCCGTGAGATGGCCGCCGAGCTTTACCGCCAGTTGGTCGAGCGCGGCGACAGCTCCTTCGCCAAGTGGATGGCCGCGATGACCGACTTCGACATTCCGCTGGAGAACACCGCGCGCTCCGACTGGGACCAAGTCGCCAAGTAACGCCGTGCTGCGGTCGCCCGACGCAACCGTCGGACGGCCGCCGTCCCATTCCCGTCCGGGGCAGATATAGGGATGGAGGAGTAGACATGTATCGACGGAATGCGTTGGATCAAGGAGTTCATATGACAATCGCGACGGCACCACGGACGATACGGGACGATGGCGGGGCCGCCGCCGGGGACGCGATTCCCGCGGGACCGCTCACGCGCCGCCAACTGCCGTTCTCCGTCGTTGCCAAGCCCACCGGCGCGGCATGCAACCTCGACTGCCAGTATTGCTTCTTCCTGTCCAAGGAACTGCTTTACGCCACCAAGCGACAGCAGATGAACGAGGAGACGTTGGCCACATATGTCGCCGAATATCTGGCCGCCAGTCCCGACGGCGAGGTGACTATGCTCTGGCAGGGCGGTGAGCCGACCCTGCGCGGCCTGCCATTCTTCCGCACCCTCGTCAAGCTGTGCGAACGCTATCGCCGTCCCGGGCAGCATGTCGTCCACGCGATGCAGACCAATGGCACGCTGATCGACGAGGAGTGGGCAGAGTTCCTCAAGGCCAACGACGTGCTCGTCGGTGTCTCGATCGACGGTCCCGAGCCATATCACGACGCCTACCGGCTCAACCGCGCCGGCCGCGGCACGCATGCGATGGTGATTCGCGGTTGGAACATCCTGCGTCAGGCCGGCGTGCGTTGCAATGTCCTGTGCACGGTACACCACGCGAACGAGGAGCATGGGCTTGAGGTCTACCGGTATTTCCGCGATGAGCTCGGCGCCGACTTCGTGCAGTTCATCCCCATCGTCGAACGCGTCGATCCCTCGCAGCTCGAGCGTGCCGAACACGACGGCTGGCGCGCCACCGGCGGGCAGGGCGTCGGCATGCTGTACCGTCAGGCCGGGGACGCGGTCACCTCGCGCTCCACGCGGCCGGCGCAATACGGGCGGTTCCTTAGCGAGATCTTCGACGAATGGATCTCGCGGGACGTCGGACGGGTGTTCGTACAGGACTTCGATGCGGCCCTCGGCGCGTTGTTTGGGCAATACGCCGTGTGCGTGCATGCGCCCGAATGCGGGAACAACTTCGCGCTTGAATTCAACGGCGACGTCTACGCCTGCGACCATTGGGTCGAGCCGGATTGGCTCGTCGGCAATGTGCTCAAGGAGGACTTCCACTCGCTGGCGCACAGCGAGATCATGCGCCGCTTCGCCAGGAAAAAGCGCATCGAGCTGACCGATCAGTGCCGCCGATGCCCGTACCTGCGCATGTGCAACGGAGGCTGTCCCAAGGACCGCTTCGTCAAGTCCGCCGACGGACAGGAGGGGCAGAACTACCTTTGCCCCGGCTACACCGAGTTCTACGGGCATATCCACCCCGATATTGTCGGCATGGCGCGGCTGCTGCGGGCGAACCGCGCGCCCGCCGAAATCATGGATCCGCAGGTGCGCCGACAGGTGCGCGCCTCGCGGTGACCGCTTTCCTCGTGTGGGAGCGGGTAAGAGGATGCAAGGAGATCGCGGATGGTTGAGTTGATTGTGGCGCTGGCCGTCGGATTGGGCGTCGGCGTCGTCGTCGGCGCACTGGGCGCCGGAGGCGGCATCCTGTCGGTGCCGGTGCTTGTGTATCTGCTGGGACAGGAGCCCCATGCAGCCTCGGCCGGCTCTCTGGTCATCGTCGGCCTGACCGCGCTGGTCTCGTTGATACCACGTTCGCGCGAAGGGCATGTGCGCTGGCGTGACGGGCTGGTCTTCGGCGTGCTGTCCTCGGTAGGCACTGTGCTCGGGTCGCGTCTGTCCGTGCTCGTCGACCCACGGACGTTGATGCTGCTGTTCAGCGTGCTGTTGGTCGCCGTGGGCGTCATGATGCTGCGCAAGGCGTTCCGAGCCCGCCGTGCCGATGGGAGCGGCGCCGCGGGCGCCGAGGGCGCGTCCTCCGGCCGACGTGGGGGGCGCGGTCTGCCTCTGCTGATCGCTTGTGCCACCGCGACCGGCTTCCTCACTGGCTTCTTCGGTGTGGGCGGCGGTTTCGCCGTGGTACCGATGCTGGTGCTGGCACTCGGATTCACGATGCGCGAGGCATCCTCGACATCGCTGTTGGTGATGATCATCGCTTCGGTTGTCGGACTGGTTTCGCGCATCGGCACCAGCATCAGCGTCGACTGGATGGTGGTCGTGGTCTTCGCACTGGCCTCGATGTGCGGAGGACTGATTGGTGCGCCGGCCTCGCGCCGTGTCAGGGAAAGCACCTTGACGCTGTTGTTCGGCGTGCTCCTGCTGCTGGTCGCCGTCGGCACTCTGGTTTCCACGTTGCTTGGAAACTGATTCGGCAGGCACGCCGGCATGACAAAACTCCCGAGCCAAACGGCTTGAACCGCACCCCGATTGTTGGACTGAAGAAATTCAGATCCGATGATTGGAGGTGCGGTTCTTCGTATGCGGGAGGATCGGAGGAAACGCTACGACGATGGGTTCCGGCGCGAGGCATTGGGGCTCATCAAGGCCGGCGTGGGTTACGTATCGCTTGCCCGCCGGCTTGCGATGCCGGCATATACCGCGAAACAATGGACCATGTTGTATAGGTCCGGCGGCGAGGAGTCGTTCATGGGTGTGCAGGGCAGCAGACGATACGACTGGGAGACGAAGGCCGCCGCGGTCCGCGACCATGTCGACAACGGCCTGACGGTGACCAAGGTCATGGCCAAATACGATGTGGCGAGCGTCGCGCCGCTGCGACGCTGGTGCCGCGAGTGGATTGGCTACAATGTATTAGACAGTCTGATGGGGGACGATTGACGTGGGATTGGAGGCCGGCGATGGCCGGCCCGAGGCATCCCCGCCACTACGAGGAGTCGTTCAAACGGCAGATCGTAGTGGCTTTACGAGAACGGCAAGCCCTCCCGGGAGATCAGGGCCGAGTACGACATCTCGCATTCCACGCTGCGCCGTTGGGTCCGGGGCATCCGCGACAGCGGCTCCACCCGGGCCGCGGACAACCGCACGCCCGGGCGGAACGAGCCGGTCGGGCCGGGGAGGCGCAACAGGCAGTTGGAGATGGAGGTGGACGTTTCAGGACGAGCGGCGCCGGTATTCGCGCGAAAGTAGCGGTGATACGGGCCAACGCCTCCCGCTGCCCGATATCGGCGCGATGCGGGATGCCGGGCGTTCCCCGCTCCGCCTGTTACTGGATGATCGAACATCCCGAAGCCGAGCGGGTGGGCCCGATCGCCGGCGACGTGCGCGCGGTCCGGCGCGGCAGCCATGAGCGCTGCGGCGCCGGGAAGATCAAGGCCGCGCTGGAGCGGAGGGGCGTCACCGCGTCCGGGAGACGCGTCGGCAGCATCATGCGCGAACGGGGCATGCGGGCGCGTACGCGCGCAGACGGTCCGAACCGCACAGGACGCGGGCCGACGAGGCCGGGCTCGCGAACATCCTCGGCCGCGGGTTCGACGGCTGCGAGCCGCGCACCCACCTGGCCGGTGGCCTGACGTACGTGCGCGTCGGCGGCGAGTGGGCGTACGTGTGCCTGCTGGCCGGCCTGGCGAACAGGGGCATCGCCGGCCATTCCGCCGGGCGGGCCCGGGACGCGAGCCTGGTATTGGGCGCGTTCGCCACGCTCGGCTTCCCTCTGACCGGGGTGGAGGTGTTCCACACGGACCGGGGCGGCGGGTTCGACGACGCGAGGATCGACGGGCCGCTCGACGTGTTCGACATCGGAGGATCGCCGTCAGGGAAGGGCGACCCGTACGACAACGCCGTGGTCGAATCCACCAACAGGCTCCTGAAGAAGGAGCTCATATACCGGGACCACCACACCGGCCTGGAACAACCACGCTCCGACCTCAACGACTATGTGTGGTGGTCCGACGACCAAAGACTCCACTCCACCCCCGGATACCGGAGCCCCAACGAATTCACACAACAAGGACTCGTCCTCTAAAGAATTGCCCAACACACCGTTGCCAATCCACTGGCGTTTCGCAATGGCTGTGGCGTCGATACGGAACGGTTGTCCCGTCTGCTGGATGGCATGCCGGTCGTCGCGGTCGACGGGCGTACCGGAGACGGCGCCAAGGCATTGGCCGATGCCATCGCGGCGGGTTTCCGGGAACCCCCATTCCTCATGGACTGGCCGCATGGTCCGGCATCACGGCCGATGCCGACGGGCGTACCGCCGATGACCTGCGCTCCTGGGCTGAATCACGGGCCGATGCCCGCCTTGGGATTGGACGGTCGCGCGCTTTTGCCGATCATCGTCGGTTTCGGCTGCAATCTGCCGGCCTTGGCGGCCACCCGCACCCTGCCCGATTCCCGTTAACGGGTGCTGACCGGCATGCTGGTGCCGTTCGTCGCGTGTTCCGCGCGCCTGTCGGTGTTTCTGGTGCTCGCCCATGCGTTCTTCCCGAAATACGCGGGTCTCGTGGTGTTTCTCATGTACGTCGCTTCGGTGATGATCATCCTGCTGGTCGGCGTGGTGCTCCGCCACACCATGTTCCGTGGGCTTGAACCGGAGCCGCTCATGCTGGCGCTTCCCTCATACCAGTGCCCCGCGCCCTGCAGCTGGTTCGCTCGGTGCTGCTGCGCCTATGGGGATTCGTTCGCGGGGCCAGCGTGATCATCATCTCGATGATCGTGGCGCTATGGTTGCTGCAGGGCATTCCCATGACGGCCGGTGCCGGTGTTTTCACGTTCCGGGCAATGATGTGGTGCGCGGGAGCCGAGCTATTACGCTTGGCTCCCGTTGCCATGGAAACCGCAATGAGAGGAGAGGATCCCATGATCGCAGGAGCGTCCGTCACCACGTTGCTGTTGGTGCTCGTAGCCGGCGTCGCCGCCGGATTCGTCGGATACGCGGTCGGCGCATCCTCATTGGTCTCCTATCCGGCGTTGCTGGCGTTCGGTATTCCGCCCGTGCTGTCCAACACCACGAACACGGTGGGCGTGTGCGGCACCGGCATCGGCGGACTGCTCTCCGCCCGCAAGGAGCTCACGGGCCAGGGCGGGCGTGTGGCCGTCTATGCCTGCATAGGTCTGGTCGGCGGCGTCATCGGCGGCCTGCTGCTGCTTGAATTGCCCGCGAAGGTCTTTGAGTTCGCGGTGCCGCCGTTGATCCTGTTCAGTGCGCTCATCATCGCGTTCAATCCACGGAGGAAAGCGGCCGCGCGCGACGCCGTGGCGCGGGCGCTGCCGCAATCGTATCAGGCGGAGCGTGCCGCGCGGATCGCCGACGCGACGACGAACGGCGCGTTGTGCGACGATCCGTGGTGGCTGTGGGTCGGCGTGAGCTTCGTCGGCGTCTATTCCGGCTATTTCGGCGCGGCCGCCGGCACGCTCGCCCTGGCGATTCTCGATTTGGGCAAAATCGGCCCGTTCCATCAGATTAACGCGTTGAAAACCGTGGTCGGCTTCGGCGCGAATATCTCCGCCGCAATCATGTTCATCATCCGTGGTTCCGTCTACTGGCCGTTCGCCATCATGATGTGCATCGGCTGCACCATCGGCAGTGCGATCGCGCCTCCCATCACCCGGCGTATTCCGGAGAACATCATGCGGGCCGCCGCCGTGTTGACCGGCATCGTCCTCGCCGTCAAGCTTGGCTGGAGCACTTACCTGTGATGGCCTTGGCTGTTGGGGCGTGCCGAACGGTCGCGGCGGTGCGGTGATTCATGGGCGTGGGCGAATATGACGATCCCGTCGGATGGAAGGCGTGTTCCGTCCGACGGGATCGTCGCTCGATCGGTCGATGATCGATCAGTTGTGCATGGCTTCGATGTTGTTGCCCTCCGGATCATGCACGAACGCGGCATAATAGGTCGGACCATAGTTCGGGCGCGGGCCGGGCTGGCCGTTGTCGGTGCCGCCGTTGGCCAGACCCGCCTCGTGGAACGCCTTCACGGCGTCGTCGCCGGCGGCTTCGAACGCCACGTGGACCGGCGCAACGGTATCGCCTTCAGCGGCGGTGGAAACCCACACCGACGAACCGTCCTGCGCCACGAATGCCTGAACGCCCGGGAAAGCGGGGCCCTTGCCGTAGCCCAGCGGCGCCAGGGCGGCCTCGTAGAACGCCTCCTCCTTGTCGAAATCCTTCACCTTGACGGTCACATGGTTGATCATGATCTGTCCTTTCATGCGTTCGGTGCGTTGTGCATCCGAATTCCATGATAGACGGCAAACGATGTGAATCGGAAGGGCGGCGTTCTGGAAGGTCGCGAAGTCCGGGCCGTTGCCGCCCGTGCCACGATGACCCTACAGCCCGTGGATGCTCGCCCCGAACGGCCAGAGCGCGAGTTTGGCCATCTTGAACGCCTGAATGCCCAGAGGAATGCCGATGATGGTGACGCATAGAACCAATCCGATTAGCACCCAGGAGATCGTGATCGCCAATCCGCCCAAAACGATTCATAGGATATTGCCGATGATTCTCATAGCGGGTTCCTTACGCTCGACCATCTTCCGAAAGACGCCGGATGGTATATCAGACCTTCATTCTATGGTACTGGTGTGAGATGAGGCGGGGCCGGGAACGGGCCCATGCGTGCTGAAGCGATGAGTAGATTGGAGCGACCATGCCCGTGACGTCCGATGGGGTGGGCGGGTCCGGCGCGTATGCCGGGGCCATGGCGAACGAGGGGGCCGATGCCGCGTGGATTCGGCGTGTGGCGTTGCTGCTCGTCGGTCAGGCGTTTTCGCTGTTGGGCTCCAGCATCGTGCAGTACGCCATCTGGTGGTGGATCGTATTGCAGACCAGAACCGGTTCGGCGATGCTGCTGGCCACCCTGTTCGGCGTGGTGCCGCAGGCCGTGGTCTCGATCTTCGGCGGCTCATGGGCGGACCGCCATAATCGCAAACTGCTGATCATGCTGCCGGACATGGTGATCGCCGCCGTCACCGTCGTGTTGTCGTTGGGTTTCGCGATGGGATGGGCCGGACTGGCCACGATCTTCGTGGTGCTGCTCATCCGTTCGGCGGGCGGCGGCATCCAGACGCCGGCCGTGCAGTCGTTCATCCCGGACGTCGTGCCCTCCGGCAAACTGTTGCGCGTCAATTCGATATACGGTGTGATCAATTCGGCGAACATGATAGTGGCGCCGGCGGTGGCCGCCGTGCTCATCAACATGGTGCCGTTGTGGTCGATCCTGCTGATTGACGTGACCACGGCGGTCATCGGCGTCGGGTTCGTAGCGTTGATCAAGGTGCCGAAGAGACACGCGACGGCGGAGTGTGCCGCGCACGCCGTGCCCGAAGGGGAGGGACGCTCACCGCTCGCCGGCGTCCGCCGTGTCTTCGCCGATCTCAAGGTGGGATTCGACTACACGTGGCGTCGGCCGAATCTGCGCAACGTGGTGTTGGGCGACGCGCTGACCTGTTTCATCGCCGTGGCCCCGATGAATCTGACCCTGCTGCTCATGACCCGCGAATACGAGGGGATCGATCTGAATCTGGGATTCATCAACCTGACCACCGCCTCCGACAAACTCGCGGCCAATGAGCTGGGCTGGAGCATCGGCATGTTGCTTGGCGGCGCGTTCATGTCCACCGTCGGGGCCAAGGTCGTGCGCGACAACATGCGCATGGTCGCGCTCGGCGTCACCTTGGTCGGCGTGACCGTGATGGGTCTCGGGGTCGCGCCCAATCTGCTGGCGTACCTGTTTGTCGACGTGGCGAATGGTGTCGCCTCCGCCATCTGCGTGGGTCCGATGCGCACCATCATGCAGACCGAGTCCGATGAGAATGTGGTCGGCCGCGTCTTTGGTCTCGACACCACGCTCAGCACGCTGGGCATGCCGCTGGGCATGCTGGTCTTCGCGCCTCTGGCCGATATGATCCCGATTTCGCTGGTGTTCGTCATCGGCGGTGTGCTGACCTTGCCCATCGGCGTCTATCTGTTCGGCCAGACGCGCAGGCGTGCCGGAGCGGTGCCGGACCGGGGACGATGACCGCCGGGGAAGCCCCCAAAAAAACAGTGTTCATGTGAAATTCACCGCATATTCGCGCTTTTGCCGGCCTGCCATGATTAGCCTTGAACAAGGAACAGCAGAGTAGAAGCAGAAGGTATGCGCGTATTCGATTTTGACGGAACCATCTACGATGGCGAAAGCCTGTTCGACCTGTACCTGTATTCCGCCCGACACGACCCGAAGGTGTTCCGCTTCATCGCACCCGTGCTGCGGTACGCGGTCAAATACAAACTCGGGCGGGCCACGCTTGAGCAGATGGAATACGGCGTGGGCAGGATGGCCGAAGGCTATCTCACGGAACTGAACCGTTCCCGGCGTGTGGCGAGCGTCGAACAGCTCGTGAACGATTTCTGGGATCGGAACTACCCGCGCATCAAGCCCTGGTACCAGCCCGAACCGGATGACGTGATCCTCACCGCGTCCTTCGACCTGACGGTGGGGGAGGCATGCCGCAGGCTCGGCGTGCGGAACCTCGTGGCCAGCAAGGTCGATATGGAGACGATGACGGTCACGTATCTCAACTTCAACACCAACAAGGCCAGACGATTCCGCGAGCTGTACGGTCCGGACGCCGTCGTCGACGAGTTCTACACCGACTCGAGGTTCGACCAGCCGATGATCGATATGGCCCGTCGTGCGTTCATGGTCAAAGGGAATACCATAACGCGGGTGAAATAGCGGACGGCGCGGAACAACGAAGCGTCACCGACAACGAAGGAGGAGCACAGATGAGCATGCCGCTCGATCTTTACGTAATCCGACATGGCGAATCCGAGGCGAACGTCATCGTCCAAGCGGGCGAACAGGGCGACAACTCCCTGTACACGCAGGACAACGTCACCGTGCCCGACCGCTCATGGCGGCTCACCGCCACCGGGCGCAAACAGGCCGACTGCATCGGACGCTGGCTCGTCAGCCAGCAGCAGCTATTCGACCGCTACATGGTCTCGCCATACGTACGCACTCGCGAGACCGCGGCCACCATGGCCCTGCCCAAAGCCAAATGGGAGGAGAACCGCGTGCTGCGCGAGCGCTCCTGGGGCGAGATCAACACCATCACCAAGGACGAATTCAAAACCAACTACGCCCGCAACTGGAATTTCAAGAACACCGACCCGCTGTACTGGCGGCCGCCGGCGGGCGAATCCATCGCCGACGTGGCCGAGGACCGCGTGCACAACATTCTGACCTCGCTAAGCCGCAAGTCCGACTCGGAGTCCGTGGTCATGGTCACGCACGGCGACTTCATGCTCGCCCTGATGCTCACCATCGAGGATCTGGCCGACGAGGAGTTCCTGCATCGCGCCGATTCGGACGACTGGAAGATCACCAACTGCACGTGCCTGCATTACACGCGCCGAGACCCCGAAACCGGTCGCACGTCCAAGCGTGTGCGTTGGGAGCAGACCGCCCGGCCCGTGCTTGACGAGGCGAGCGGACGTTGGGAGGTCAAGGTGGAGCCGTGGCGCGAATTCAAACGCCCATATCTGTCCAATGGCGATCTGGTGGACGTGGTGCAGGCCGTCGACCCGCACCTGCTGGAGTATTACGGCAAATAGCTTGCGCAAAGTGCGTCTTCGCAAAATCTCCATGAGATATAATGGCGCGCAGCGCGGTCGGATGTGTGTAGGCCGTGCCTGACGCCAAGAGCGAGGAGAGTAGTAATGTCCAATATCTTCCAGTGGCAATTGCATGGCGACGGCAAGACGTTGCGGCCCGGCGAGGTGGTCGAGCCTGACGAGCGCTTGACTTGGACCCGCACCGCCGGCATCGGTGCGCAGCACGTCATCGCTATGTTCGGCGCCACCTTCCTGGTGCCGATTCTCACGGGCTTTGATCCGTCCACCACCCTGTTCTTCACCGCCATGTCCACCGCACTGTTCTTGCTCATCAACAAGAACGTGCTGCCAAGCTATTTGGGCTCGTCCTTCGGCTTCATCGCCCCGATCACCGCAGTCACCACCGCCAACAAGGGCATCGCGGTCGCCAGCTTCGGCATCATGTGCACCGGTATCCTGCTGGCTTTGGTCGGCGTGCTCGTGCATTACGCCGGTGCCAAGTGGATCGACATCATCATGCCGCCGGTGGTCAACGGTGCGATCGTGGCCATTATCGGCTTCAATCTGGCACCCTCCGTATGGACCAATTTCAAGGCCGCGCCTGATACCGCAGTCGTGACTTTGCTGGCCGTGCTGCTTATCGCCGTGCTGTTCAAGGGACTGCTTGGTCGACTCAATATTCTGGTCGGCGTGATCATCGGCTACGTTTATGCCTGCTTCCGCGGCCAGGTCGACTTCTCCGCCATTAATGACGCCGCATGGATCGGCTTCCCGAAGTTCCACCTGCCGCAGGCCGACTTCTCCATCCTGCCTATGTTCCTGCCCGTCGTGCTCGTGCTTGTGGCCGAGAACGTCGGCCACGTCAAGTCCGTGGCCCAGATGACCGGCCGTGACTACGACAACCAGATCGGCACCGCCCTGATGGCCGACGGTCTTGGCACCACGCTCGCCGGCTTCGGCGGCGGCTCCGGCACCACTACCTACGGCGAGAACATCGGCGTTATGGCCGCCACCAAGGTCTACTCCACCGCCGCCTACTGGTGCGCTGCCGCCTTCGCCCTGATTCTGAGCATGTGCCCGAAGTTCGGCGCCGTGATCAACACGATTCCCGCCGGCGTGCTCGGTGGTGTGACCACGTTGCTCTATGGCATGATCGGCATGATCGGTATTCGCATCTGGGTGGAGAACAAGGTCAACTTCGACAAGCCGGTCAACATCATGGTGGCCGCTATCACCATGATCATCGCCATCGGCCAGTTCGCGTTCACCATCGGCGGCACGTCCTTCAACGGCATCGCCATCGGCACGATCGTGATTCTCGTGGCCTACCACGGCCTCAAGGCCATCGGCAAGGCCACCGGCACCATCGCCAAGGACGATCCGGACGTGCTGTAGGTGCCCGTTTGACCGTCTTATCTTCATCAGCGACAGAAATTCAGGAAAAGAGTGGCTTCATCCTGAATTTCTGTCGCTGAGTCATAGTGAGCGACAGAATTTTAGGAAATCACCCCCCATGCTCCTGAATTTCTGTCACTGAGGGTGTCTCAACGACAGGATTTTAGGATGAGTGGGGTCATTTCCTGATTTCCTGACGCTAAAGAACACATATGACGCGGGCTAAAAAGTGATTCATGAAACGTTGAAAGCAAGATGTGCGAGTAGCGTCGTGAAATAGCAAGATCCGTGGTATTCACAAGCAAAGTAGTGGCCTTACGCTAGGTTTGGAAAGCTTGCGTAATTTGCGCAACCTTTGACATGAAAGGCCATTGTGCCCCGTAACGATTTTGATGATTTCGAGGATTCCGCCGATTTCCCGATGAATGACGGCGAGAAATCCAAACCCATTACCTTTGGTGAACTTGGAGTACCCGGACCGTTGGTACGCGTGCTCGCGGCGGACGGAAAAAAGACCGCGTTCCCCATTCAGGCCGATACTTTGCCCGACTCGTTGGCCGGGCGCGACGTTCTCGGCCGAGGCCGTACCGGTTCCGGCAAGACCCTCGCCTTTTCGATTCCTCTGGTCACTCGTCTTGGATCCTATGATTCGCTTGGTCAAACCGCGATGAAGGAATTCCGCGATGAAATCAAGCGTCGCAAGAAGGCAAGTCTTGAGGAGCGCCGCTCCGATGATTTCCTGCCCCATCCGCGCGGACTCGTGCTGGCCCCCACCCGTGAGCTGGCCAACCAGATCAATGACGTGCTGATGCCGTTGGCGCGCACATTTGGCATGAATACCACCACGATTTACGGCGGTGTCAAGTACATCCATCAGGTGCGTGATTTGAAGGCCGGCGCCGATATCGTGGTCGCCTGCCCGGGCCGTCTTGAGGATTTGCTGCGTCAGAAAGCGCTCACGCTTTCGTCCGTCGAAGTCGTGGTAATCGACGAGGCCGACGAAATGGCCGACATGGGCTTCCTGCCGCCGGTCAAGCGACTGCTTGAGCAGATTTCTCCCAACGCCCAGCATATGCTGTTCTCCGCCACGCTCGATCATGGCGTGGATGAAGTGGTGAACACATTCCTGCATGATCCCAAGGTGCACGAGGTCGATTCGGCCACCGCCGAACCTGACCTGATGACCCACCATGTGTTTGAAACCACGCGCGGTGACAAGCATGAGCTTGTACGTACGTTGGCCTCCGGTACTGGCCGTCGTATCCTGTTTACCCGCACCAAGTTCCAGGCCAAGAAGCTCGCCAAGAACCTGACTCAGAACGGCATTCCGGCCGCCGAACTGCACGGCAATTTGAGCCAGAACCAGCGCGACCGCAATCTCGCTGCCTTCGACTCCGGTGATGTGCGCGTCATGGTGGCCACCGACGTGGCCGCCCGTGGTATCGACGTCGGCGGCGTGGAGCTTGTGGTGCAGGTCGAGCCGCCGGCCGACCCGAAGTCGTTCGTGCACCGCTCCGGTCGTACCGCCCGCGCTGGCAAGGCCGGCGACGTGGTCACCCTGGTGCTGCCAGAACAGCGTCGTGAAACGCGCCGACTGCTGAATCAGGCCGGTATCAAAACCAAGATGATTGAGGTCACTCACGATTCGCCCGAAGTGCTTGAGCTTGTGGGCAACCGAGCCGAGCGCGTGGACGGCTGGAGTCTCGACAAGTCGCAGCCCGTCGGCAACCCGCGCAAGGGCAAGAATAAGGGTGCCAAGAACGCGGCGAGCAGCGAGTCCGGCCGCGGCGGCAAGCGCAAGCGTAACCGCAATCGCAACCGTGACGAGCAGAACGTCATCGAGACCGAGTCTCGGTACGAGACCGCCGGCGATGAGTTCGCTGCCGATGACAAGTCGCAGCGCAAGCACGGCGGCAAGGCCAACAAGAAGAACCGCAACCGTGCGGAACGCCGCGCCGGCATGAGCAATCCCGAGGCCGAGCGTCGCGATTATCTGTTCGAGCATGGCGATGAGCGTCGTGGCAATCGACGCGAGGATCGTGCCGACACTCGATATGAGGATCGCCGTGATCGCCGTCGCGGTAAGAAATCTGATGACCGTTATGATGACCGTCGCGGCGATAAGTACTCCAAGAACGGCAAGTCCGATCGGCGAGACAGATTCGATTACGATCGAAGCGATGAGTTCGGCTCGCGTAAGCATGAAGGCAGCAAGCGTATCCACCGCAAGAACGAGAACCTCATCGTGCGTGATGAGCGTTCCGAGGGAGCCAAGCGTCATGAGCGCCGTATGATCGCCAAATACGGCAATACACAAGGCCCGAAGCGTCACCATTCCAAGAAGAACAGCTCGCCATTCCGCTCGTCCGGTACCCGCAACGGACGTCGATGACGTTCCTTGGCTCCCTTCAGGGAGGGGGCCAAACGCTGGTTAATATTGGTACGCTACGGAGCCGTCGGCGTTGCGGATGGTGAAGGTGGGAGTGTGCTCGATGTTGAGGTCCACGGTCAGGGAGTGTTGCGCGTCGGCGCTCACGGAACGATAGATGAAGTGCTTGTTTTCCAGCTTCACGGCCTCGGTTCGTGCGTCAATCAGCCATGGGTTGCGGCGGCGCAGCGCGATCAGTGCCTGATGCAGCCGGTAGGTTGGCTCGCCCAATGTGGAGAGCTCGGCAGGGGAGTCGGGGAACTTCGGACGGATATCATCATCGCCGCCGAATCGCTCTTGCTTGACGCCCACATAGCCCTGTTCGTCGCCGTAATAGATGCTCGGCATGCCGCCGACCGTCATCAGCACTGCCAGTGCCAACGCCGCCTTGGCCGAGCCTATCTGCGAGGCGATGCGCGTCACATCATGATTGCCGATGAACGTTTGTGGCACGAAGGAATCTAGGAACGCATTGTGCCGCTTGAGGTTCCAATCCAGTTCGAAGAAGTTCTCCGTCTCCAGCGCATGCTGAATCGACTTCCACAGCTCATACTGCGTAACCGAATCCATCGTGGATTCCTCGACGATGCGCGGGTAATCGCCATGGATCACCTCGCCGAAAATCCACGAATACGAGTGTGCGGCCTTGACTTGCGGCAATACACGCGCCCAGAACGCGCTCGGCACCGCATACGCAGCGTCGAGACGCCAACCGGCGGACCCACGATCGAGCCAATAATTCATCACGCGGGCCACATAGTCAACGGTTTCATCGGACTGATGGTCGAGTGCAACCAGATCGCCGTGCCCCTCGAATACATCCAAAGCAGGCTCGCCATTATCGCCAACATGCGTACGGACCAGACCATGCCACGGGTTATCGGCCGGATTCAGGCGGCCGGCGGCTTCGTCAAGTGCCGCCTGAACGGCCGGATGATTGCGGCTCACATGATTGAACACGCCGTCCAATATCACTTGCAATCCCATATCCCGGCAAGCGGCAACTAGCGTATCGAAAGCCGCATCACCACCCAATCGCACATCGATGTGCATATGGTCAAGCGTGTCATACCCGTGCGTTGCCGATTCGAACACCGGCCCCAACAACAAACCGGACGCACCCAAATCACGGGCATATTCCAACCAAGGGATTATCGCTTCGAGACCGCGTCCACGAAATTCGCGTGGGCCGTTGGGTCGAATATCGGCACCGCAGAAGCCCAGCGGATACACGTGCCAGAACACCCCGTACTTCACCCAATCGGGCAGCTCGCGAGCCGAATCCGTGTTGACAGCCACTGTGCACCTCCTGATTGACACTGTATCCATTTTTGCACATGCGTGTCCGAATTCGTGGCGGCAGACCGAAGCGCGCAACATAACAACACCATATAATCCGCGCGCCACGGAAACTACGTAGCCATTCTTCCGCTACAATCAGTGTGACGGCTTCCGCCCCCGAAGAAGAAGGTGTTGATTCCCTTGGACGTCTCCCTGGCGAATTTCATTCAGCAGGTGTTCTCGAACCCGGCTCTGTTCGTGACAACATTGCTGACACTGGGGGTTATCTTCGTCAATGGATGGACCGACGCGCCCAACGCCATCGCCACCTGCGTGACCACGCGATGCATACGCGTACGCTCTGCCGTGATCATGGCGGCCATCTTTAACTTCCTCGGCGTCTTCATCATGACGCAGCTCAATGCCTCCGTGGCCTCCACTATCAGCAATATGGTCGATTTCGGAGGCGATACGAATGCGGCATTGATCGCCCTATGCGCGGCACTGTTCTCCATCGTCGTATACAGCGTGGGAGCCTCACTGCTAGGTATTCCGACTTCGGAAAGCCACAGTCTGATTGCCGGCCTGTCCGGTGCGGCCATCGCCATCCAGGGCGGCATTGGCGGCATCAACATGGGCGAATGGGTCAAGGTGCTGTACGGTCTGGTGGCCAGCCTTCTGTTCGGATTCGCCATCGGCTGGCTGGTGTGCAAGGTCGTGACGCTGATCTGCGCTGGCATGGACCGTCGCCGCACCAACGGATTCTTTACGTACGCGCAGATTGTGGGCGCGGCCGCCATGAGCTTCATGCACGGCGCGCAGGACGGCCAGAAATTCATCGGCGTGCTGTTTCTTGGCATGGCGTTCTGCAACGGTCAGCCCAGTGTGGTGGGCGTGATGATCCCGGTCTGGCTGATGATTCTGTGCAGCACCATTATGGGCGTGGGTACGTCCGTGGGCGGCGAGCGCATCATCAAATCCGTGGGCCAGGACATGGTCAAACTCGAGAAATACCAGGGCTTCTCCGCCGACCTGTCGAGCGCACTGTGTCTGCTCGTTATGACCGTGCTCGGCATTCCCGTCTCCACCACGCACACCAAGACCAGCGCCATTATGGGCGTGGGCGCGGTACGCCGCATTTCCGCCATCAACTTCGGCGTGGTGCGCGACATGATGCTCACCTGGGTGTTCACGTTCCCCGGCTGCGGTCTTATCAGCTTCGTAATGGCCAAACTGTTCATGGTCGTGTTCTAGAAAGGAATCCCCTCATCATGGCGAGACAAAAAGATGCGTTCTACTTTGACGGATTCCGTCGCAGTGCGGACTACGCATGTCAGACCGCGAAGCTGTTGTCCGAAGTGATGCACGATTTCAATCCCGATCAGCTGCGCGAGCGCATGGACGGCATGCATGCGCTCGAAAAGGCCGCAGACGGGGTTCGTCATGCCATGATGGACGAGCTGGTGACCGCCTTCATCACGCCGTTCGACCGCGAGGACATCGATGAGCTCGGCCGTGTGCTCGATGACGTGACCGACAGCATCGAAGGTGTGCTCAACCGCATGTACTACGACAATGTGACCGATATGCGTGATGACGCCGTGCAGATGTCGGACATGGTAGTGCGTGCCACGGAAAGCATCCGCGAACTGGTAGACGAGCTGCCGCGATTCAGGCGTTCCAAGACGCTGCGCGAACTGGTGTTTGCCATCAACAACATCGAGACGGAGGCAGATCACCTGTTCATTGAATCAATGCGCACGCTGCACACCACCTGCACCGATCCGCTGCAGGTGTTCGCCTGGCATGACGTGTACCGTCACCTTGAACAGTGCTCCGACGACTGCGAGCGCGTGGCCAACACCATCGACAGCATCGTCATGAAGAACAGCTGACCGAATTACCGGCACTGCACGTAGATTTATTGGTGCGCGTTCAGCCATATGATGGCGAGCTGCGTGCGGTTGGTCAGTCCAAGCTTGTCCAATATCACGCTGATTCGATTGCGGACGGTGCCTTCGCTCAAAAACAGTTTGGCGGCGATGTCGCGGTTATCAAGCCCCTTGGCAACGAGCATGGCGATTTCACGTTCGCGGTCGTTCAGAAGTTTGGTGGCGGAATCGTTGGCATTTCCGGAATTGCTGGAATCTGCAGGATTCGTAGTCCGTTCGGTGAGTTTGCCGAGGATTTCCGCACCGAGCACCACCTGACCGGCCATGACCGCCTGCAATGCAGGGCCCACGGCGGCCACATCCTGTTTGATGAGGTAGCCTTTGGCGCCAAGCGCCATCGCCTGCGCAATGTAATCCTTATCCGCAAACGTGGTCAAAAACAGGATGCGCGCCGCCGGATCCTTGGGCAGAATCTCACGCGCGGCATCCAGCCCATCCTTGCCGGGCATCTGAATGTCGATGAGCAGAATATCCGGGTGATTGGCCGGTGAGGCAAAATACTGTTGCACGGCGGCACCGCCATCATTCGCCGTCCACAGCACGTCGGCCGTACCGGTGGCGGTCAGAATCGTCTCCAATGACTGGCAGACAATCGGATCATCATCCACGATTGCGATTCTCATTGTTCCCTCGATTCCATGGTCCAACGCTGCTTCGGCACGGATATGAACACGCGCCAGCCGCCCTCATATGGCCCGCAAACCGCAGTGCCGCCAAGGGCACGCACGCGTGATTCGATATCCGCCAAACCCATGCCGCGCATCAGTTCATCGGCCGAACCACGCATGTCGGCAGCGCCATCGGCGGCGAGTCGTGAGCCGACACGCGTGGCGCGCATCGTACGTGGCTGGGTTGCGGTCGTCTGGGACTCATCAGACTTGGGCATAGACGGTCCCGGATCCCGAATGACCAACTGCCAGAACGCGGGGAAGTCACGTAACGTCACACTCGCCTCATGCGCCGCACTATGGTGCACCACGTTCGACAATGCCTCTCGAATCACGGTCGCGAAGCAGCGTGAGACCGGCGCTGGTGCCTTGGCGATATCGTTGGCCAGCGTCACGGCGAAACCGGGGGAGATGCCATCAAATGAGGTAACGGCATCATTGATTTGCGCGGCGAAATCAGTGCCGTCATCCTCAAGGTCGTGCACTGACCGGCGTACCATCGTCATCGCATCATCCAAGGTCGTGCCCAATGTGGCGAAACCCTGTGCGGCGACCGTATCATTTGTCGCCTCGGCCACTGTTTTGCCGGCCTGCGCCTGCATGATTGCGCGGGTCAACAGATGGCCCACATTGTCGTGGATTTCCCGGGCGATACGTGTGCGTTCACCGAGTATTGCCATACGAACGGATTGGGCGCGTTCCTCATCGATATCGGCAATGCGCAAACGATTCGAACGAGTGGACTCTCGAGCCATATCCTGCGCTCGCAGCAGCGCGCACCGCGCCACATCCGACGAGACTCGGGCCCGTCCCAGGACGAATCCGAGCAGTGCAACCAGCGCCATCGCCAGCGTTTGGAGGTAGTCGGAGCCACGAGTGAACCAAAGCGTGAGTAGCGGCAACACCCATATCCAGCGTACGGCGGCAGAGAGCCATGGGACTGTGCGCACAGCGTCGGCAAACGAACGACGAGAGGCCGGGGATTGTGAGGCACTGGGGAAGCGGTCGCTTGCCGCGGCTCGGGTTTCGGGTGAGGCAACGGCTGGCAAACGTGCCATATCGTAGGCGATGAGCGGCATGAACGCACACCATGACGGCACCGTCACAGCGATGGCGAGAAACGCCGCGCACAATACCCAAGACCATTGCGCAGCGGGGCGCAGCCATTCCACCAATCCGGTGATGGACACAGCCAGCAACAGGCCGGCGATGAAGAAGCCATCGAACTGCGTTCCAACGAGCAAAGCCAGTGTCGGGCCTAACACGAGCAGCGAGACCTTTTCGGCCAACACACGCATGGCACCTCCCTGGCTTGATGCTCTTCCACCCACCAGTCTAGCGGTGTGTGGAACACAACGAACTTGCCGGGCATGCGGGATTATTCACGTACCGGTTCCGCGGTATAGGCTTGCAGGCCGCCGAAATCCCCAATCTGGTGTTCGCCGGCACCTCAGTGGCACAAGGCAACGGCCGGGCGGTGGTAATTCACACCGGCATGATCACCAAATTCGATAAAATCGCGCGTCTGACACAGAATGTGGAAGAAAATGTCAGTCCATTGCAGCGCGAATTCAACCATCTGCCCCGGCAAATCACCATCTTCGTCCTATGCATCGGTGTCGTGTTCTTCATTCTGGGCGTGCTATTCGTGCATAATCCATTGGCCGAAACATTCATCTTCTCCCTCGGCATGGTGGTGGCTTTCATCCTCGAAGGGCTGCTGCCCACCGTGACCCGGGCGCTCGCCATGGCCGTGCAGCGCATGAGCAAACGCAATGCACTGGTCAAGAAGCTTTCCAGCGTGGAATCCTTGGGTTCCACCTCAGTGATCTGCACCGACAAAACCGGCACGCTGACCCGCAACGAGATGACTGTCGAATACTTGTGGACCCTGAACCACGAGTATCAGGTAAGCGGCACCGGATACGCGCCGAAAGGCGAAATCACGGTCGACGGGGCTGTGCACCATGCCGCCGACGATGCGGTATTGCGCGAGCTGGTTACTGGGGGAGCGCTCTGCTCCAACGCGCACCTGCACGAATCCGAACCGGACCATGACGTGCGCGACGATCACATGCCCTCCGCCAACGGCCGTTGGCAAGTGTATGGCGATCCGACCGAAATCGTGCTGCTGGTGCTCATCACCGAAGTACCGATTCTGCAGACCGTGTTCCACACCGCACCACTGAGTTGGGACGAATACCTCTACCTCTGCTGCATCCCGTTCGTGATTCTCGCCATCGAAGAGCTCCGCAAATTCATCTGGCGGCATCGTTTCCCGACTGAGTTGGTATAGCGATATAGCGAAATTGGCCCCCGCCAGAGGGGCAGTATTGACGGAATAATGACAAATGTCACGCCCGCACGGCCGAGTCGTGACTTTTGTCTGTGGCGGCGGCCGACTCTTTCTCGGGATGATGGAATCACCAAGGAAGGGAGTGGCTATGGCAACCGACAACAAAACCTTCTCGCATGATGCTGCCGTCCCGGCCCCGGCCGTGCACATCAGCCAATTGGTCAAAAGATACGGCGACATGGTGGCGCTCGACTATTTCGACCTCGACGTGGCGCAAGGCGAGATCTTTGGTCTGCTTGGACCGAATGGCTCCGGCAAAACCACCGCAATCAACTGTATTTTGGCGCTGCTCACTTACGATTCGGGCACTGTTCGCGTGTTTGGTCAGCCGATGACGCCGACCTCATACGCGCTGAAACGTCGCATCGGCATCGTGCCGCAGAACGTGGCCGTATTCAATGAACTGACCGTCACCGAAAACATCGACTACTTCTGCTCGCTGTACGTGCCGAAGAAAACCGACCGCGTGCCGCTGGTCGAGGAGGCCATCGAATTCGTCGGTCTCCAGGATTTCCGCAAGTTCCGGCCCGGCAAACTGTCCGGCGGTCTGCTGCGACGCCTGAACATCGCCTGCGGCATCGCGCACAAGCCTGACCTGATCTTCTTCGACGAACCCACGGTCGCCGTCGACCCGCAAAGCCGCAATTCGATTCTGGAAGGCATCCAGCGGCTCAACCAGGCCGGCGCCACGGTGATTTACACCAGCCACTACATGGAGGAGGTCGAGCAGATCTGCGACCGCATCCTCATCATGGACCACGGCCGGCACCTGGCGCTCGGAACCGCCGACGAGCTCAAGAACATGATCGACACGGGCGAGCGCATCACCATCGAAACGCTCGATCTGGCGGATTCGGCGATGGCCGAGGTCCGTGCGCTGCCGTGCGTGATCGAAGCCACCTACGACGGCAAGGAACTCGACGTGCGATGCCGTCGCGGCGAACACAACCTGACCGACGTGCTCGACGCGGTGAAACGCTCCGGCGCCAACATCGGCCACCTGACCAGTCGCCCGCCCACCCTCAATGACGTATTCCTGGAACTCACCGGCAAGGCGCTAAGGGACTAACAATCTTGCCCCCGCTAGCGGGGCTCCCGCGAAGCGAGTGGGGGTGGCCTTGCAACAACCACCCTCAGTCGGCTTCGCCGACAGCTCCCGTCAGCGGGAGCAGGTAAGGAGACATCATGTGGACCACATTTCTGGTCGCATTGAAAGCGAACTTGCGCAACCGGTCGGCGTTGTTCTGGATGACCGTGTTCCCGATCGTGCTGGCGACCATGTTCAACGGACTGTTCGGCGGGCTGGCCGAAGCATATGAACTCAAGCCGGTGCCGATGGCCGTCATCGAAGACACCCGTTGGCAGCAGGCGGACGGTGCCCGCACCTTCGTAGACGCGCTGGCCGGGGAAACGGAATCGGCCTCAGACGACACGACCTACGCCGGAATCGACCAAAAGCTGCTGACCATCACCACAGTCGGCACCGTGAAGGAGGCCGAACAACGGCTCGCCGACGGCACTGCCAACGGCTATCTGACCGCCGACAATAACGGCCGATTGGCGATGACCGTGAGCCGGGAAACCGCCGTCACAGCCAAAGACTCCACGCAAAACAGCGGACTGGACATTAGCCTCGCGGCCCTGCGCGGCGTCATCGACCTGTACAACCGCACCGACGCCGTCACCCGACAAACCATCGCCGACAATCCACAGGCTGCGCTCAGCCGCAACTTCTGGAATAGCATCGGGCAAAGCGTCGATGTGACTCACGAAACAACGCTCACGCATTTCCAGCCCAATGCCATCGCCAGATACTATTACGCGTTGCTGGCCATGTCCTGCATGATTGCCATGGGGTACTCAATCAGCACGGTCTCCACAGCACAAGCCAACCTGTCCGCATTGGGCATTCGCCGCACCGTGGCGCCATTGAGCCATGCCAGACAGCTTATTGCCGGTTTCCTTGCCTGCTGGTTGTGCGCATCGGTCGCATTGCTTATCGCATTGGCCTATATTCGCTTCATCTGCGACATTTCGTTTGGAGGGCGAGAACCGGTGACGGTGGTCGCGGTAATCATCGCCGCATTCATGACCAGTTCAGCCGGTACTTTGCTCGGCGCGGTACCGAAGCTTTCCTACGACACGAAATACGGTTTATCGAGCGGAATCGCCTGCACATTGTCGCTGTTCACCGGACTGTACGGCGGCTTCGCCATGCAGATCAGTGACTGGATAGCACGCAACGCGCCCATCCTCGGCACCATCAACCCCGCGCAACAGGTGACGAACCTGTTTTACGACATTTTGTACTACGACAGCTACCAGCCGTTCATCACCACTTGTGCCATTTTGCTGGCGATGAGCGCGGTATTCCTCTTGGCCGGCATCGCAATGCTGAGGAGGCAACGCTATGAACACCTGTAAAGCCACATTGCGTGTACTGTTCTCGCACAGGGTCTACCTGTTGATTTACCTCGTGCTCATAGGCATCATGATGATGTCTATCAGCTGGTCGATGCTGTCTGGCACATCCGATTCCGCAGCCGCGGCATTTGAGCCGGCCAAAATGCGTGTCGCCGTCATCGATCGAGACTCGGACAGGGGCGGAATCGCGTCATCGATGCGCACATACCTGTCGGATTCCAGCGAACTGGTGAACGTTGACGATGCTAGTGAAACTCTGCAACAAGCCGTCGCCTCGAACTGGGTGGATCTGATCGTCATCATCCCCGATGGTTTCGCCGACGATTTCATTGATGCCGCGGCGACAGGCGAGAATCCACCAAGCGTGGACACGGTCACCAGCTATACGTCCGGCGCAGGCTCGATGGCCCGGATGAACGTCATCGGGTTCCTTTCACTCACGCGTACGGCACTGATTGGCTCGCATACGACGGTCGATAGTGCGGCGCTCGCAGCTATGGCCGGTATCGACATTGGAGACACTGCAGGTGATTCGTCTGAAGATGGCATGGGCGGGTTTGGTGAATTCTCGAATCAGGACATACTTGATATGCTGCCGGCCGGTCAGATTGAGAAACCCAGCGTCGGCGATCTGTTCGAGGCATCGAAAGCGGCTGCCGCATCGGCGAGTGACATGGACGCGAACCATAAGGTCGCTGTGATCGACACGGCGAGCGCGGACGCGGAAAGTGCTTCGGACACGGCGGCCAGCGGATTTGGCAACACCATGAAAACCGCGCTGTATCCGCTGTTTTTGGCGATGACCGTCTGTGGATCAATGATTCTGGGCACATTCACCACCGGGGAAGTTCGCCGTCGTCTCACCGCATCCCCACAACGCATGTCGTCGATGGGACTCCAGCGGTTGCTGACTCTCAGCGGATTCGCGCTCGTCGTATGCGTCGGTTATCTGGTGCTGGCGGTCGGTCTGATGGTCGCGGCAGGACTTGATCCGTTGACATTGAGCGCCGAAGAAGTGCTGATGACGTTCTGCGCAACCTGCGTATATGCGCTGATGACCGTCGCCTGTGGATTCATGCTCAGCGAATTCGGGCTTTCGGAGGTGGCTGCCAACGGATTCGCCAATATCTTCGGCCTACTCATCATGTTCACGTCGGGCGTCGCATTGCCGGTTGACATGATGCCCGGCGTGATGGTGACCATAGCTAAGTTCCTGCCCGGCTGGTGGTATTGCACCGCGATCGACAACGCGCTCGGCTCCGGCACGGCGGAGGAAACCGGCATAAGCGTCGCCGGCTGGGCCGGCTCGCTGGGATTGGTCGCACTGTTCGGCGTGATGTTCATCTGCATCGGCCTGGCCGCCGGCCGGTTCCGCCGCTCCCGCCCCGCCCTGGCCGCGCCCGCCACCACGCAGCTGGCCGAGTGAGAAATCAGCCTTTCAACCGATACCGCTGTACCGAGTCGTCGGCGAACTTGACTCGGGCGACCCGCCCTTCCTTCATCAGTTCGCGCATGCTGGACGTGGCGGCCAGCGGGGTCAACTGCAGTTCGCGCATGATCTCCTTGACGCTCATCGCCGAATGCCGCTCCAGTACGGTCATAATCGCCTTGACCACGTCGCCCGGCGAACTGTTCGCCATCATGCGCTGCTTGGTGATGGTCATCGTGAACGTGTTGATGTCGTTGCGCGTGGTCGCCGGCTCGATGCCGGCCTCACGCAACGCGGCGGCGATGCGCTGGTAGCCGTCGCCGCCTTCCGGGTTCACAAACCCGCCGCCCGGATACGGCGTGGACTCCAGCAGCGTGAACAGGAACTGGTTTCGGGTGGAGACGAACGGCGCGCCCGTCACCGGATGCGGGCTCGCCAGCACGTCGTGCGTCACCATGCCATACAGACCTCCCGGATTGGTGATCTCGATGCGATTGGTGAACACGCTGATATGCACCTGCGTGCCGCGCGCATCGGGCGAATAATCACGGTGGGTGAGCGCGTTCGCAATCGCCTCGCGCAACACGAGCGGCGGATAATCGGGCTTCTTCGCGCCAATCCAACGCATCAACGAGTCGACCGCATCGTCGATCATCACCGGAATCGAACCGACCACCGACTTCGAGGCGACCAATCGTTCGTCGCCCCGGAACACATCGTCCCGGCTCGTCCCCGGAAACACGGCTATCGAAATGCCGAGCCGCGGATAGAACTTCTGCGGATAGCGGCCCAACGCCAGCAGTCCGGCCAAGGTGGGACGCAGTATTCCGCCGACCTCCGACTCGTCGGAATCATCATGGCGCAACGCCTGCAGATCCAGCAGCACATCGATGCCGTCCCGGTCGGCGAACACGCGCGGATGCTGTTCGCGCACGCGCGCCAACAATCCGGCAACAAGCTGCGGGTCGAGGTCATCGGTCGTGGCGCCGGGCACGATATCCAAATCGTACGTGGGCTGCAGATGCTCCTCGATGAGCCGGTCGACCTCATAGGAGGTCATGCGCCGGTCGCCGTCGCCGGTGCGGATGAACGAGCCGCCGTGCGGTCCGAGCGCGGTGGTGAAGCAGGGCTTGTCGCGCGGCAGCATCTCGTCGATGCGCGCGAACACCAGATTCGCGCCTTCGAACGGGCAGGTGACGATCACGGGCCGCACCACCGGCGTCATCTTCTCGCACGCCTGGCTCAGCGCCTCCTGCATGGCGCGCGCGTCGAATCCCTCGACCGGCGTGAACCCGTTCTTTTCAGATAGGCCCAGGATGATCCAGCCGCCGGAGCCGTTGGAGAACGCGGACAGCGTATCGGTGATGGTTGAGGAGATCTTGCGCTTGCATTCCTTGACCTCGCACTGCTGCGTATCGTTGCCGATCAGACGCATGAGTTCGATCAGCTCAGTCATTTTGGCAGTATAGTCATCGACCATGGCGGCCTCCTTGACACCATTGTGCCCCATGATCCGCCGCCCGCTCGCCTCCAGACCCGCCGGTTCACTCCAATTCATCCAGAATTCATGGGCCAAACCAGACGAAACGAACGTCGATGTAGGGTTCGATTCCGCGTGTTCACTGACGAGATCGGCCGGTCGAGGCGGGCGGACTATGTTGGGTGGCGTGGACGGCCAGTCGAAAGGCATCATGCCGTTGCTCGCCGCGCGCGTCGCCAAGCGTACCGGTCGGCCGGTGGCCTGGCGTACGGTCGGCAAGCTCGGCGCGACCGCCCGGCGCGTGCACTACCGGATGATTGGCGATATCAACGACCGGCCGGACGTGCTGATCGTGTGCGTGGGCAGCAACGACATGCTCGCCGGACGTTCGGTGCGTGAATGGGCCGCTGACATCACCCCGGTGCTGGACGCGGCCAAGAACAAGGCCGGCAAGGTGGTGCACTCTTTTGCTGGTCACTCCATCCACCACTGCCGCGAAACCATCGGTGATGATCAGCCCGTCCTCATTGAGCGACTGGTCAGACCTCTTGCCTTGGCAGTGCTGTTCTATGATGTGCATAGCGATTTTCGATTCCATGGCTGTCAGAACGCTTAAAGGCGTCTACTGGCTCATTATGATGGCAGCAGTGACATGCGGATATGGGGGGCCGCTGTCTAAATGAAAGTGCAACACCCTTTAGATTGGAGATTGTCCAGATAACCAGTGAAAGGGTGTTGCACTTTCATTTAGACAGCGGGGGGACGATTGAGAAGTCATAATTCCGTTACACTGGCAAGGACAAGGAACTAAGGTATGCGAGGATTATCGGTATTGAGCAGGGCGTTGCGATGGGCGTTGGTGGGTATGACGTTTTCGATGCTGTCCAACGCGATTTTCGAGGGGTCGGTGATTCCTTCGATTCTGATCGTCGGACTGCCGGCATGGGTGATCGCGTTTCGCAAGACGTTCAATCTGGTCATCGACTTCGCTTCTCCGATATCCGCATGGATCGTGCAGCGGTTCGGCTCGTTCCGTTCGCTTGCGACCACGGAGGGCGTGGAAGGCGTACTGTGCCTGGCGGTCGCGCTGGTGCCCAATGGTTGGACGTATTGGAAGTGGCTGCTGCTGGCCCTGTCATGCCTGCTGCTGATGACCGGGCAGGTCATCGACGTGGCCTCCGAAGTGTTCGAGGTGGATGCGGCCGGCGACGACGATGACATGCTCGTCAAGTACAGCGGCTACGTCGCCGTGATTGCCAGCGTGGCCGGTACGTTGCTGGGCCAGGTTGCCGGATCGGCCTTGGCCAACGCCTCCATCATGGCCATGCTGCTCACCTCGTCGGCACTGTCATTTGCCTGCGCGCTGACGCGATTCCGCACCCGCGAGTTCATGCCGGGATTCGGCAACGATGGTGCGGGCGGCGATGACGGCGACGGCTCCGCCGACGAATCCACGGTGGCCGACACGTCACACGCGCCGCAGCGCACTCCGGTCACCCGCTTGACCCGGGTCAGACTGCTGATCGCATCGCTGCTGCTTGCGCTGATTCCGTCGCTGTGGGCAAGCTATGCATTGTTGGGCATCGGCTCCCGGTACGGCAGCGATATGCTGACCGTGGTCTACGCATTCGGCGGCGTGGGCAGCATCATCGGATCGTTTGTCTACATGCGGCTCTCCGCAAAACTCGGCATGCGCGCCGTGTCCGCCATCGGGGCAATCGCCACGGCGATTTCCCTTGCCGCCGTACTGGTTCCCGAGTTTGCCGCGGTGTGCGTCGGATGGCTCATCAACAACCTCGGCTATGGCCTGCTGGCGCATGGCGTGATCGTATCGCGACAACTGCTGCTGAGCGGTGGTGACCTGGCCAAATTCAGCGGCCGTGCCAGGTTCGCGTATGCGATCGGCGGTGCCGTCGGCACGTGGGGCGGCTGGCTCGGCTCCGCCCACTGGCAGATACTCGCCGTCGTTGCCCTGGTACTGTGCGCCGGACTCATCCCGTTGCTCAAGGCCATGCCTGGCCCGGTACGGCACTGAGGTGACGGATGGGGCCGGCTGGCATCTCGTGCGCCGGGCATTTTTCGGCAGATTTTGCCGTGCTGATGTACGCAGGTGTTGACGTTCGGCGAGGTTCCCAACCACATTGCTGTGTGATTGATGCCGCTCGATAGGCATGTCAGCCCGGACACACCACGGCGATGCCGAATGGGCGACGGGCCGACGGCCCGCATCATCGCAGCAACCGGGTTTTGCCATCCTTGACGAGCAAGGCCTGCCGGTTGGTGAGGGGCTTGAGACTGAGATCGGCGCCATGCCGGTCGAGAATGCGTTGTGCGGCGTGACCCATGGCCGCTGCATGATGGTGGGGGACCACGTGGAAATCGGCCAGGCCCAATCCTGTGTAATCGGTGAGATCGGGGGCTTTGTCCGTGCGATCCATGAGCTTGATGTAGCCGATGTCGGGCGCCGTGATGACCGAGCCTGCGGACTCGCCGATGTACGGCGTGCCGGCGCGCACCTGATTGATGATGGCCCGGTCGGCACCGGTGCGGCGCAACTCCTGCAAGAGAAAGAACGTGTTGCCGCCGCCCACATAGATGCAATCAGCCTCGGTGATTTTGTGGGTGATGTCCTCGGCGGAGTCGCTCGGCATGTTTTCCACATCCAGTTGTTCGACCTCGAAGCCGAGCCGTTGTAGCGCGTGTTTGCTCAATGCCGTATGAGCCGGTCCCCACGGTTCCACAGCGCTCGCCGTTGGAATGAAGACGACCCGTTTGCCCTGTGACCGCGGCTCGATTTCATGCACGGTGGGCGAGACGTTATGGAACATCGAAGTCAGCAGCATCGTAACCATAATCGCCTTCCTCACACATCGACTATGCGGCAGTGTAAGTCCTGAATATGTGGAAACAGCTATGCGTTCGCTGCGGGTATATCCGAATTGATCAGCGCGACTCGACCAGCGCGATGCCGGCCGCCGTCATCTGTTTGCGGGCCGCGACACCGAGCTCCTCGCTGACCGGTACGGTCAGGTCCTCGAACACGGTGACCTCGAAACCGAGCTTCCTGGCATCGAGCGCGGTGTCCTTGACGCAATGCGATTCGGCGATGCCCACCACATCCACGCGACTCACGCCGGCGGTCTTCAGCGCATCGGCCAGCGTCTTTCCGGCGGACTGTGCGTAATCGACCTCCTCGCGGGTCTGGATACGGTCAGTATTGTCCTCTATGCCCTCAAAGCCGGAGTATGCCGCCGAATATTGGCCCTTCTTGAAATGATGCTCGACGCCCAGCGCCTTGATCGCCGGATGCAGTTCGGCGTTCGACGTACCGGCCGCGCCATGCTTCGGCCATGTATCCACGAAATCCGGCTCAGCCGACCAGTGCGCGCCCGGCTCGATATGCCAGTCCTGTGTGGTCGCGATATACGCGTACTCGCCGCGGTGTGCGTTCACGTAATCGGCGATACGTTCGGCGACCGCGTTGCCGCCCTCAACGCCCAGCTCGCCGCCCTCGCAAAATGTCGGCTGCACATCCACCACAATCAAAGCCTTGCTCATACATTCCCCATTTCTTTTGAATAGGCCTGTAATGTGCTTTTATCTTAGTGGTTTATTGCTGAATAGGGGAGTGCCGGATTCGTCAAAAGTTAGACGTTTGATTGCCTGATTAGACCAACGTGACGATGATGGTCTGCTCGACGGTTTCGGTTCCTGTCCAAACACCATCTTTGCGATTCCATTCCATGCCGTTCGCATGCAATGCGTCGATGCCGTATTGGCGGGCGTGCGTGACCAGCCAGCCCGTAACTTGCCAGCACAGGCGATTATGGTCGTCTGCGGACAGGCCGTCGGGCAGAGCCACGGTGATTGTCGTACCGTTTGATGAATTATTACCGTTTCCCTCGGCAGTTGCAGGCGCAGTAGCGGCGGTAACACTCGGATAGGCAACAGGAAGCGCAGCGATAAGCCCATCGGCATCCGACGATGTTGCCGGCTCCAGCGCGCATGAAATAGTCGCTCCGAATTCACCGGTCAGTCCCGCAGCCCAAGCGTGTGCCATGGCGTCCCATGTGGCGTACAGATCCGGGTATCCTGAACGCTGCACTTCCTGGGCCGCGTCCTCGATGGGAATCGTCTCCCAGTCCGGCACCTGCATCAGATGGTCGTAGAAGATGTTCGTGGCATACGTCATGTCGGACACCTGTTCCACGGTTCCCCAACCTTGGCTCGGCCGCTGTTGGAAGAGTCCGATGGAATCCAGATCACCATAGGAAAGGTTCGTGATTCGCGATTCCTGCATGGCCGTGGCGATGGCCACCGTCGCCGCATGATCCGGCAGTCCGCGATTGATGGCGATGTTGGCGATGAGCTCCGCGTTCTGGGCCTGTTCCGGCATGAGAGAATAGCTTGGGCCGTCGGCTAGTTTCGCCGAGCAATAGGCGTCGTCGGAGGCGCGGGAAGGGGTGCCGGAGGAAAAGAAAATGCGTGGCAGATAGATGAGCGCGGCCAGAATCGCGACGATGACGCAAGCGACGATAAACACCAGCACCCATCTGCCGCCCGAGCGGCGACGAGCCCGGTATCGCGTTCGCCGAACCATCTCGCCTCCTTCCGGGCCTTATCGGTCTTCGCCTGATTGCGCGTCTGTGTCATATCGTCACGTCAATCTGATCACCACCAGTCAGAGTGTCATATCTGCCTGATGAATGCTCATAGCACCGATGACTTTGCCATAATTCTTCACGCCTTTTGACTCTCGCACAAGCCGAACCGAGAAGGATGTTCCAATGTCCGTGTTTCAGCGTGGCCAAGATTGATAATCTGGGTTGCAATCGTCTATTTCCGCTTCGAGGGGCTGATTCGCCATTTCCAGAACATCTACTTCCGTTTCAAGGGGCGGATGGTTAAGTAGACAGATCATGAAAATGGCGGGATGGCGTTGTCGTTACGCCGTTTCTACTTTTGGTTTGAGCTTCGACCAGCCCCTCGAAGTGGAAGTAGATGTTCCCGGATAACAGAATCAGCCCCTTGAAACCGAGAATGCCGTTCGAAACTGTTTCGGCGGCGAAGGAACCGTAGGCGCTATTGTGTGAAATACACCCAGTCCCGGTTTGAGAAAGGAACGTATGGTACAGCCGCAGCCGTATTACGCCATCGAGGGCAATGATAATGGATTGTCCGTCGTGTTTGTGCATGGCATGGGTGTGGACCATCGTTCGCTGATGATGCTCGATGAAGCATTCGACGGCAATGATTCGATTCGCCGCATATATCTGGACCTGCCCGGCTTTGGGCGTACGCCGGCACTGCCCGAGAATGCCTGTGGACTGCCGGAAATGGCTGATTGGCTGCAAACGGTCATTGACGGCCTTGTCGGCAAAGCAACCTCATTCGCCATGGTCGGCAACTCGATGGGCGGTGCGCTTGTACGTGAAGTATTGGCGCGCGAACCTCGCCGAGTGGCCGGCATGGCGCTGATCGCGCCGGTTGTGGACCCGCAGCATGCCGGCCGGCATGTGGCCGAACACGTGGTTGCGAATCCCAATCCCAGGCTGACGCACTCCCTGCCACAGGAACAGGTGTTCGACTTCATTACCATGGGCGTCAACCAGTCATTCGACGCGTGGCGGCGCTACCAACGGTTCATCCTGCCCGGCGTGGCGTTGTGCGACCGTGCGGCATGCGAACGACTGGATCAGCGTTATTGGCTGGCCGATAATCCCGAGGAAATGCTCGGCACATATGCGGGTCCGGTGCTCATCGTCACCGGCAAGCAAGACCAGATCGTCGGATACGAAGACCAGCAAGCCCTGTTGCCGCACTATCCCAACGCCACCTTCGTGACGTTAGACAATGCCGGTCACAACACGCACATCGACCAACCCGAAGCCGTCGTAGCTCTCGTGCGCGAATGGGTGGCGCGCCTGCATGTCTGAGCAACTGCTCATCCGGGCATCTGAGCATAAAACTTGTAGCTATCTCCTTTGACAGCAGATAGCATTCCGTAAATGGGCGAATGTACCTCTCTGAAAGCAGTTAGCTATGTAAAAATAATGCGGTGGTTATCGGTCGCTGTCCTCCCATTCGAGAATGTCGCCGGGCTGGCAGTCGAGGGCCTTGCAAAGCGCATCCAGCGTGGTAAAGCGAACGGCTTTGGCACGTCCGTTCTTCAGAATGGACACATTGGCGGGGGTGATGCCGATTTGCTCGGCGAGCTCGCCGAGCCCGATCTTGCGCTTGGCCATCATGACGTCGAGATTGATGCGAATCGTCATATCAGATCACCTGCTCGAGCTCGCTGGACTGGTCGGTGGCGGCGCGCAGCAGGCTCTTCATCACAATCATCAGCAGCATGAATCCGATTTCGGCGAGAACCGCCACACCAAGCACCAAGGCGATGGTGTAGTAATCCATGGCCTGCATGGTCGCATCATGCCAGCCGGAGATAAGAAAACACGCAGATACGAGAACGGTCAGCGCAGTGGCGATCGCCGCGCAGCCGAGCACCCAGTTCACGCAGGGCATGGCCTTGGCGGTGAACACCGTGCCGGAGCCGGATAGCGAAAGCAGCCGCCAGACGGCCGCAAACGCTATCTCGACGCATACCAGGAACAGTATGCCCATGATGAGGTATGGCCAGCGCATCGCCGCCTGGCTGGAGTACAGGCCGGCCATCGCCTTGCTCAGTATGGGCGCGGCGAACGTCCAGAGGCAGGCCAGCCAGACCAGCGCGATGATGACCTTCAATCCAAGCAGGACCCACTTGTTCATGTAGCGCTTCATGAGACGATCCTTTGCATCGAATATTTCGAATAACGATAATGATATATCGAAAAACGATATGATTGGCAACGTGGTTTTGTGAAGATTGCGATGGCGCAGCAATGCGAGCGGGAAAGCCCGTATGCTTGTTCGTTCGCTGGATTCCCGCATAACACATGTGCCCGCAAACCGAAATGGTTGCGGGCACATGTGAAAAGATCCGGCGGTCGTCACTCGGCGTCGGCCGGTGTCTCCTTGGGCGCGGAGAGGAAATGCTCCTCACTGGGCAGCACGGCGTTCAGGATCACGGCCACCACGAACGCCACGGCGATGCAGTTCGAGGCGAAAATCTGCTGGAACAGGGCCGGGAACTGCGCGAAGATGTCGCTTACCTGCGTGAAGCCGATGCCGATGGTCAGCGAGAGCGCCGCAATCGTGATATTGCGCTGTGTGAAGCCCGCTTCGGCAATCATCTGGAAGCCGGAAAGAATGATATTGCCGAACATCATGATGGTGCAGCCGCCGAGCACCGCCTGCGGCAGCGAGTTGAACACCTCGGCGATGGCCGGCACGAAGCTCGCTAAAATCAGGATTACGCCACCGGAAAGAATGACCTTACGATTGACAACCTTGGTCATGGCCACGAGTCCGATGTTCTGCGCGAAGGAGGTCAGCGGCAGGCAGCCGAACAGGCCGGAGACGGTGGAGATAAGGCCGTCACCGGCGATGGCGCCAGCAGTCTCGCGTTCGGTCGGCGTACGGTTCAGACCCACTTTGGTCAGCGCGGCGGTGTCGCCCAGCACCTCAACAGAGGAGACGACATAGAGCAGGCCGATGGAGATGATCGAACCCCAGTCGAACTCGGGCTTGAATGGCATGATCTGCGGCACGGACACAATGGCAAGGTTCTGGAAACCGGAGAAATCGACCTTGCCCATGCAGATGGCCACCACGTAACCGACCACCAGACCGAATAGCACGGACAGCTGCTTGGCCGTGCCCTTCATCAACAGCTGGAATGCCAAGCAGGCGACCAAAGATATAAGCCCGAGCGTCAGATTTTGCCAGTTGCCGAAATCCTTGGCGCCGCTGCCGCCGCCGAAGCTCGTGGCGCCCACGTTGAGCAGGGAGAAACCAATGGAGGTGACCACGATGGCGGAGACGATTGGCGGCACGAACCGACGCCAATATTTGGCCGTCAAGCCCAGCACGAGTTCCAGCAGACCGCCGACCATCACCGCGCCGACCACCGCGCCATAGCCCTTGTCCGCGCAAATCGCCACGGCGGCCGCCACGTAGGTGAAGGAGATGCCGGTGACCATCGGTAGCCGGGAGCCGATGAGCCACGCGCCATACAGTTGCAGACAGGTACCGAGACCTGCCACCAGCAGACCGGACTGAATGATTGTGGCCGACTGGGCCGGCGTCATCTTCGCGGCGGATGCGACGATGAAGATCGGGGCAAGGTTGGCCACGAACATGGCCATCACATGCTGCAGGCCGAACGGAATGCCCTTCCAGAAGGATACGGGCGCGTCCAGCGAGGACAATGCCTCAAATGATATGGAATTCTTGGTTTTCTTCTCTGACATGATTCTCTTTTCTCTGTTCCCTTTTTGTTTGCTCCCGCTGGCGGGAGCTGGCGGCGTAGCCGACTGAGGGTGGTCTGCGGTCAAGATGAACCACCCTCAGTCACTGTCGTGACAGCTCCCGCCAGCGGGAGCGGGCAATAGTCCTCAGTGCCTAAAGGTGATCTCGCCGGTTCCGGGATCCATGGATTCGACAATGGCCAACGAATCTACGTCGTAACCATCGGCGCGCAGCGCGTCGCCGCCGCCCTGGAAGCCCTTCTCCACGGCGATACCAATGCCCTCGACCGTGGCGCCGGCCGCCTTGCACAGATCAATCAGGCCGCGCAGCGCCTTGCCGTTGGCCAGGAAATCGTCGATCAGCAGCACATGGTCGCCCGCATTCAGATACTTCTTGGCCACGATCACCGGAAATTCCTTCTGCTTGGTGAAGGAATACACGGTGGTGGTGTACTGGTCGCCGTCCAGATTGATGGACTGCGCTTTCTTGGCGAACACCACCGGCACATTGCCGAAATGCTGGGCGGCCACGCATGCGATGCCAATGCCGGACGCTTCGATGGTCAGAATTTTGGTGATGTGCTTGCCGGCGAAATGCTTGGCCCACGCGGCTCCCATACGGTCGAACAGACGTACGTCGCACTGGTGGTTCAGGAACGCGTCCACCTTGAGCACGTCACCTGCCTTTACCGTTCCCTCGCTCTGGATTCGTTCCTCAAGTTCCTGCATCGGACCTCCTGTCATCGTGTGCCACAACCGATATGGATGATATGGATATCTGCAAGTGTACGTTGTCCGATGCGAGGGGCGGTGCGGCGGCGGTTCTTCGCCACATGATGAGCCGGCTGCCGGAACACCAGGAGCCCGTGACAATTCGGGTGCCAGACGCCCACCCCCGAGCCGGTTCTTCAGCTGCCGCTGACCCGTGCATGTGGTAAACATGATTGTCGCGATTCAAAGGGAGGCAACAGTGTACGACGAGCCGGAAGTCATCGCCCGCAGCGCGCAGGAACTCGTAGGCGACCTGAACCCGCAGCAGGCCGAAGCCGTGCAATACCGCGGCCAGGCGCTACTGATCGGAGCCGGCGCCGGTTCCGGCAAAACCCGAGTCCTCACCCGACGCGTCGCATGGATCCTGAGCCAGTTCGGCGCATGGCCCAGCCAGATTCTGGCCATCACCTTCACCAACAAGGCCGCCGCCGAGATGCGTGAACGACTCGGCTTGCTGATTGGCCCGGTGGCCCAGCGTATGTGGGTCTCCACCTTCCACTCCGCCTGCGTGCACATCCTGCGCCGCGACGGCAAATCCATCGGCCTCAAATCCGGCTTCTCCATCTACGATTCCGCCGACTCCGAGCGACTCGTCAAGATCATCGCCACCGAATTCAACCTCGATATCAAGCGCTACACCCCGCGTTCGATCCTCGGCCACATCTCCGACCTGAAAAACAACCTGACCGGCTGGAAGGAAAACCTCGCCGTCCATGCGCCCGACTTCACGCCCGGCCAGCGCGGCTACCAGTTCGGCGCAGTGGGTGACCTTGAAGCCATCTACGCGGTGATATACGCCGAATACGAGCACAGGCTCGCCCTGGCCAACGCCGTCGACTTCGATGATCTGATTGGGCGCACGGTCGAACTGCTGCGTACCGACCCGGCCGTCGCCGAGTACTACCATCACCGTTTCCGCTACATTCTGGTCGACGAGTATCAGGACACCAACCACGCCCAGTATGTGCTCGTACGCGAGCTGGCCGGCGTGGACACAGGGGAGAAGGCCATTCCGGGCGCGCCGAACGCCGGCAAGGCGGGCCCTGCTTGGATCACCGTCGTGGGCGATTCCGACCAGTCCATCTATGCCTTCCGCGGCGCCGACATCCGCAACATCCAGGATTTCGAACAGGACTTCCCGAACGCCAAGACCATCATGCTCGAACAGAACTATCGTTCGACGCAGACCATTTTGGACGCGGCCAACGCGGTGATCAGCAACAACGAGGGACGCAAGCCCAAGAAACTGTGGACAGCACTCGGCAAAGGCGAGCCAATCGTCGGCTACGCGGCGGATAACGCCCAGCAGGAGGCCCAGTGGGTGGCCACCGAAATCGCCCGACTGCACGCCGAAGAAGATATCGCCTACTCTGACATGGCGATTATGTATCGCGCCAACGCGCAGTCCCGCTCGCTCGAAGAGGCGTTAATCAACGCAGGGCTGCCGTACCAGCTCGTCGGCGGCACCAAGTTCTACGAACGCCGTGAAATCAAGGACGCGCTGGCCTACCTGCAGGCGCTGGTCAACCCGGATGATGACGTGAACCTGCGTCGAATTTTGAACGTGCCCAAGCGCGGGCTCGGCGATCGTGCCGAGGGCATCCTGCTCGCCTATGCGCGCGAACGTGGCACCAGCTTCTTCTATGCACTCATGCATTTGGATGAAATTCAGGACGTGCCCACACGTACCGCCACGCAGCTCAAAGCCTTCCGTGATTTGATGGGTGAGCTCTCGCAATTCACGCGAGCACATGACGCCAAGCCCAGCGAGATTGTGGCCGAGGTGCTGGAGAAGTCCGGCTTGCGTGCAGAGCTGGAAAAGTCCGTGGACCCGCAGGACGCCTCCCGTTTGGAAAACCTCTCCCAGCTGCAGTCCACCGCAGCCGAGTTCGAGCAGAACACGCCCGATGCCACGCTATCCGCATTCCTGGAGACCACCGCGCTCGTGGCCGATTCCGACCAGCTGCCCGGCGAGGCGGAGGATTCCGGCAAAGTGACGCTGATGACCTTGCACACGGCCAAGGGCCTCGAATATCCGGTGGTATTCCTGACCGGCATGGAACAGGGCACGTTCCCACACTCGCGCTCGATGGAAGACACCACCGAGCTGCAGGAGGAACGCCGACTTGCCTATGTGGGCATCACCCGCGCCAAGCAGCGCCTGTATGTCACGCGCGCAGCCGTACGCTCCCAGTGGGGGCAGGCCGCCGATATGATGCCCAGCCAGTTCCTCGACGAGATTCCGGATTCGCTCATCGATTGGAAACGCCGCGAGGCCGGCGTGGAACGCATGCGCGCCAACTGGGAATCCGATGGATTCGCCGACGATTACGGCGGCTGGGATGATGACGATTTTGGCGGTACGACGTTCGGTGGGTCCTCGACATTCGGCTCTCGCGGTTCGGGTTCGTCGTATGGCTCGAGATCTCATTACGGCTCGTCAAGCTATGGGTCTGGCTCGTCCTATGGCTCCCGCTCGGGCGGTTCATCGTATGGCTCACGTTCCGGCTCCTCCTACGGTTCCCGCTCGCGCTCGGGCTCGTCCTATGGTTCGGGTTCCGGCTCTTCATATGGTTCTCGTTCCCGTTCCAGTTCGGCGTCCGGCGGCACTCGTGGCGGCAAGGTCACTACGCGCCACACCACGCCGAAGTCCGGTTCCGCCGGATCTTCCATGCCAAGTTCCAAGCTCGCTAAAGATAATGGACTGAATATCTCTGACTTTGCTGTGGGCGACATGATCAGCCACGATCAGTACGGTCTCGGCAAGGTCACCGACGCGCAGGACAAGGGCCGCAATTCGGTCATCACCGTGGACTTCGGGTCAGCCGGCGTCAAACGCCTCATGCTCCGTGTGGCACCGATCGAAAAGCTGTGAGCTGAAAGCTCATACCAGATAATTTCATAAAAAACAAGACTTGTGTTCCTCATCACACTGTGGCCATAATGCGGAGGTTGTGCTCACGAAACCCTGGTAGCAGGGGAGAGGAAGGAAGTTATGAAGAACAAGCTGTTCGCATCCGTGCCCAATATTCTGTTCGGTGCGCTTATTGCCATCGCACCCCAGACCTTTGCTCACGCTTGCACCGGCCATGACATGCCGGGCGCCTGCCATTACTCGCAGCAGGCCGCCACCGGTATCGGCGTTGTGATTCTGGTGCTCGGCGTCGTGGCCCTGTTCGGCAACGTCCAGATTCGCATTGGCCTCAACATCGCCGCCATCGCTAACACGTTGCTGCTGCTTGCTGTGCCCACCTTCCTGATCGGCATCTGCAAGGGCGCTATGATGCACTGCCGCATGGTGATGCTGCCCACGCTTATCGTGCTCGGCGTACTCACTCTCGTATTCGCCGCCATCGCCATCTGGCTGGATTCACGACCAGCCAAGCGCTGACCTCTATGGCCGGGGTCCGGCTCCCAGGAATGGAGCCGGACCCTGGCCTCGCTTATTGCAACCGCACCATAATCAATAAGGACCCCCACCGTGCCATCGCATATCGCATTGCGCGGCCTGCCGCTTGAAAATCTCAAGCGCAAGCCATTCCGCACCGGCGCTCTGCTCGCCGTCGTCACCATTCTTGCACTGACGTTCTTCGGCGGCACCATGCTGACCATGAACCTCAACACCGGTATGATCAGCATGGAGAAGCGTCTGGGCGCCGACCTGATGGTTGTGCCTCAGGACACCGCGCAGAAAGCCGAAGCGCTGTTGACCAACGGCAACCCCAGCACGTTCTATTTCACCAGAGACATCGCCACTGAGGTCAAGCAAGCGGATGGCATCGAACAAGCCAGCGAACAAACCTACATATCGTCACTGGCCGCCGCCTGCTGTGACGAAAAACTGCAGATCATCGGCTACGACCCGTCCACCGACTTCGTTATCGAGCCATGGGTTGCCTCCCAATTCAAAGGCACCCTCGAAGACGGCAAGATGATCGCCGGCGCGAACGTCAATGTGTCCACCGATGGCACCATTGAGCTATACGGCCGTAAATGGCCGGTGGTCGCTCAGCTGGCCAATACCGGCACCAGCCTCGACAATTCGGTGTTCATCAACCAGGCCACTGTGCCCGACATGGTCGCCGCATCGTCCAAGGTCTCCAAGCAGGTCATGCCCATGGAATATGCGGGCAAGGCCGTCTCCACCGTGATGATCAAGGTCAAGCAGGGGTATGAGGCGCAAACCGTGGCCGAGAACATCAAACGCATTGACTCCCGATTCGCCGATCTGGGCTACGTGTATCCCGGCGGCATCACCGCCAATACCAAGACCTCGCTGACCGCATTGGTCACCTACCTCAAGGTGTTCGTGGCCGTGATCTGGGTGATGGGTGTGATCGTGCTGCTCGCCGTATTCGCCTCTTCGGTGAACGAACGCAAGCGCGAGTTCGCGTCCCTGCGCATTATGGGAGCCACGCGTGGCATGTTGAACGTCATCATTCTCAAGGAATCGGCCATTATCGGACTGATTGGCGGTGTAATCGGCGTAGGCGTGGCGAGCCTCGTGATCTTCCCATTCAGCTCGCTGATCGGCAAACAATTGCAATTGCCATATCTGCAAGCCGGACCGGCCGCCGTTATCGGATTCATTGCCATAACTATTGTGTGCTCAACCGCTATCGGCATTGTCGGCTCGTTGCTGACCATGTGGCGGCTTGGTCGCCCCGAAGCCTACCTGACCCTGCGAGAAGGGGAATGACATGACCGAAACTGCATCTCATTTGCTGGAATTAGCGGATTTGACCCGCCAGTTCGTCCGTCGCGGCATGCCGTTTGACGCGGTCAGTCACGTCGATCTCACGATTGACGCCGGGGAATTCGTCGCCATCGTCGGTCGCTCAGGTAACGGTAAAAGCACCCTGATTAATATGGTCGCCGGATTGGTGCGCCCAAGTTCGGGAACCGTGCGTGTGGATGGGCGCGAAGTGACTGAGCTGAGCGATAAGGAACTGTCCCTACTGCGCAACCGAACCATCGGTTTCGTGACCCAAAGCCAGACCCTGCTCGGCAATCTCACGGTGCTCGACAATGTGATCCTGCCCGCGACGATGTTCCCGGATGCTCTGCCGTTCATGGAGGCTGAGAATAAGGACGATGCAGCCGCGCAAAAACAGAACAATATGGCCAAGACCGAGCCTTGCATCGAATCTGAGGCCGATAACGGTTCCGCATCCGATGAAAACAGTACTGAGTCTTCCACCGAGCCGGATCCGTTTATGCCGGATGTCATCGCGCCGATTGCAGATGCTGACGGTAAACCGTCAAACTCAGCTGCAAGCCAGCCCGACTTATTTACCGAGCGCGCCAAGCATCTGCTCACCCAGCTCGGTGTCGCCGATTTGGCAGACAGCTATCCGCGCGAACTATCCGGCGGTGAGATGCGGCGTGTCTCCATCGCCCGCGCCCTGATGAATCAGCCCAAATTGCTTATCGCGGACGAACCGACCGGCGATCTCGACCAAGAGAGCACTGACATCGTGATGCAACTGCTGAGAAGCCAAGCCGATAATGGTACGGCGATTCTCATGGTCACGCATGATCCGGATGCGCTGGAGTATGCGGACAAGGTGTACCGCATGGATGCCGGAGTGCTGTCCATGGCTGCAGTGTAATATTGCTCGTTGGTGTCTGCCAACTGGTAGATACCGTCTGGAGTCATAGCCCGTCAACGGGTCGGCGGTAGGCGATCGCAAGAGCGCCAACCCGCTCGTGAGCAATCACGACGAAGCGTTGGAGAGGCCCGACTCAGCGCTTGGAATCGCATGAAACCGAGCGTTCCGTTCAGATAACGACAGAAGGAATAATCCAATGACGAACGTTCAGCGTTCTCGCCGTCAGGTGCGCCTGTCCCGCGCCCTCGGCATCGCACTGACCCCTAAGGCTCAGCGCATTTTCGAAAAGCGTCCGTACGCTCCTGGCGAGCACGGCCGTGACCGTCGCCGCACCGAATCCGATTACGCGGTGCGTATGCGCGAGAAGCAGCGTCTGCGCGCTCAGTACGGCATCTCCGAGAAGCAGCTCCGCGCCGCTTACGAGAAGGCTACCCGTACCGCCGGCCAGACCGGTAACGCCATGCTGACCGACCTCGAGACCCGTCTCGATAACCTGGTTCTGCGTGCTGGCATCGCCCGCACCACCGCCCAGGCCCGTCAGTTCGTGGTGCACCGTCACATCCTCGTTGACGGCAACGTGGTGGACCGTCCGTCCTACCGCGTCAAGCCCGGCCAGACCATCCAGGTGAAGGCCAAGAGCCAGACCATGGTTCCGTTCCAGATCGCTGCCGAAGGCGTGCACCGTGATGTGCTGCCCGCGGTTCCCGGTTACCTCGACGTGAACCTTGCCTCCCTGAAGGCCACCCTGACCCGTAAGCCCGAGGTCGAAGAGATTCCGGTGCAGGTCAACATCCAGTACGTGGTCGAATTCTACGCCCGCTGATTCGGGCCCCCTTATCTGAAACATCAGAATCAAGGACATACCGCTTGGACCCCGCTCCCGCAAGGGACGCGGGGTTCTCGCGTTCTGGGGTGCGGGCGTTTTCCCGGAGACTGAATGAACGGAATCACGCCGTTCTGCGCAGGAGGAATGGGGCGGACTTTGGGCTTGAGCTGCGGCGCCGGGCGCTCATCTCGGTCTTGTCACCTGCATTGTGGGTGATCTGGATGTTGTTGTTGCGATGAGTCCGTTCGGCACATTGATCGAATATCTTCTGGTCTACGGATGCGGGCAAGCCATTTCCTGGAAGGCGTTTCGTCGAGATTGGCGGGAGCTTGCGTCAGCAGGCGTCGATGAAGGCGCCGAGGATGCGGCGTTGGTTGCTATCGGCGCGGTGGGAGAACTCAGGATGCCATTGGACGGCCCAGACGAAACGCTTGGCCGGCATCCAGACCGCCTCCACGATGCCGTCCGGCGCGGTGGCCATCGGTTCCAGTCCCTGGCCCAGCGTGCGAATCGCCTGATGGTGATAGCTGTTGACGCCCAGCGTATAGGCGCGCGGATGATACGGCTTGCCGAAGGAATCGACCTCATCGGCCTCCGCCTCACTCGGGCCGTTGTCTCCCAGCGGCCACAACGCACGGGCCAACGGCGAATCGGGCGCGATCGACACTTCGTGGACCACCGGGTCATACGGCGGCTTGTCGCCATGATGCACGACCGGGCTGGGATGCTCGTCCGGCAGATCCTGCCACAGCGTGCCACCCAAGGCGACGTTGAGGCTCTGGATGCCGCGGCAGATGCCCAGCAATGGCTTGTCCGCCGCGATGACGGAGGGGATCAGGCGCTCCTCCATCCGGTCGCGGGCCTTGCATAGTTTGACCGTCTTGGGGCCGGCCGCCTCGCCATACCGTTCCGGATCCACGTCGTGGCCGCCGGTGACCAGGAACCCATCGCATTGGCCGACCAGCTGTTCGATTGTAGTCTCGTCGTCGGTCAGCGGCAGCATCACCGGGATACCGCCGGCTTCGATGATGCCGTCGAAATAGCCGGGCAGCATCCACAGGCTATTCAGTGTGTCGTCCCACAACGGGACCACGCCGATAAGCGGACGATGGGCCATCGATACCTCCAAATACAGACTTACTGATAAAGCGACTCAACTTGCTACAGTCTCAAACCTGAAAAATTGTACCAGTGTGACTTGCGGGCGGAGCCTACTGCATAGCTTAGGGAGGTAGGGATTTC